>Ga0187863_10000435_pt1 | contig 36093 bp, 35 predicted proteins | sample June2016WEW_11_1_FD_132975 | JGI IMG/M metagenome (GOLD analysis project Ga0187863, IMG submission 132975) | Peatland microbial communities from SPRUCE experiment site at the Marcell Experimental Forest, Minnesota, USA - June2016WEW_11_10 | ecosystem: Environmental > Terrestrial > Soil >...
TCCCGGCCTCGGTACTCCCGGCCTCGGTACTCCCGGCCTCGGTACTCCCGGCCTCGGTACTCCCGGCCTCGGTGCTCGCAGTCTCCGCACTGGCAGTCTGGGCCCCCTGCCCCGGCGCCGCACTGTCCTGGCCGGCCGCGCCCTGGCCATCTGCCTCCTGGGCGCCCGCGCTCGCGGCGGCATCACCCTTAGCCCCGGATGACGGGGACGCCGCAGGCCGCCGCATCCATCCTGGAGTCTGCACGTTCCGCTCCCTCGTGTTACCTATGCCCGCCCAAGACCCGCGGGGCCCCTCGCCCGCCCGGCCTGCCCGCTGTAACGCATTCCCGACATGCCCGGTTCCAACCCGCCGGCGTGTCGCGCGCCTCCGCCTGTCCTATGTCACAGATCACGCACCCGGACCGTCCTCAGGGGGTGATATCCGCACCCGGGGCATGGGCCCGAGCTGCGCAAATACTCCTTAGAGCCAGTCTCTCCTGCGGAAGATGACGTACAGGCATACAGAGATACCAACCATGACCACTGTGGACGCCCAGAAGCCTTCGATCTTCCCAAAACCGGGATAGGGGACATTCTGCCCGTAAAAGCCGGTGACCGCGGTCGGCACCGCGATGATCGCGGCCCAGCTGGTGACCTGCTTCATGATTACGTTGAGCCGGTTGCCGCGCACCGTGAGGTGGGTTTCCAGGATGGTCGTGACCAGGTCGCGGAGGGACTCCGTCCATTCGGTCGCACGGAGCACGTGATCGTAGACGTCGTGGAAGTACGGCAGGATCTCCCCGTCCACCACGTGCAGGTCTCGGCGCAGCAGCGAGTTGAGCACCTCGCGCATGGGCAGCACCACGCGCCGCAGCAGGACCAGGGACTTGCGCAGCTCGAAGGTACGGCGCTGCATCTCCTTGTCTCGCGGATTGTCGTCGAACAGCTGGTCCTCGAGCGTCTCGATCTGGGTGTCCAGCGACTGGACCGCCTCGAAGTGGGTGTCCACCACGTAGTCGAGCAGGCCGTAGAGCAGGAACCCCACCCCGCAGGTGGCCAGGTCCGGTGAGTCGTCCCAGCGGCGGACCACCGCGTCGATGTCGAACCCCGTGCTGCGCCGCACCGTGACCAGTGCGCGGTCGGTAACGAACGCGTCGATCTCGTCGGTCTCCAGCTCGCCGGTCTTGTCGTTCAGCTTCACCCCGTACGACGTGACGAAGATATGGCTCTGGTAGCGGTCCAGCTTGGCGCGCTGGTGCTCGGCCACAGCGTCCTCGACCGCCAGCGGGTGCAGGCCCAGTTCCTGGCTGATCGAGGACAGGTCCTCCGCGGTCGGCTCGCACAGGTCGAACCACACCAGCGCAGTCGGGTCGGCGAGATAGTCGGACACCTTGGCGACGGGGAAGCCCTCGTCCTCCAGGATCCCGTTGCGGTACATGCGGGTACGCGGCATGGTGGCCAACATAAAGGGCACCGCGGTAATCCCGTGCGGCCGGGCGGCTCCGGCCAGCCCAGCCGTGGCCAGGCCCGGGCTGGCATGATCGGGCTTATGACGGTTATCAAGATCAACGCCATCACCGTGCCGGCGGACAGCGGGGACGAGCTGGCCCGCCGCTTCGCGGCCCGGGCCGGCGCCGTGGACAATCAGGACGGGTTCGAGGGATTCGAGCTGCTCAAGCCCACCGACGAGCGGACCACCTGGCTGGTCGTGACCCGGTGGCGGGACGAGGACTCGTTCGCCGCGTGGGTGAGCTCCCCCGCGTTCGGGCACGGGCACCGCTCGCAGGCCGAACGGGAGGGCGGCCAGGCCCCGCCGCCGGTCGGGGTGTCCAGCGAGCTGTGGTCCTACGAGCCCGCGGGCGGTTCCGCGGCGCACTCCGGCTGAGCCCGGTGAGCAGCTGGGCGCCGCCCGGCGGGCCGGTGGCGACCCCGGCCGTCCTGGTGGACGTCGGCCGCCTGGACCGGAACCTGCACGCCATGGCCGCCAGTACCGCACGCCGCGGCCTCGCGTTGCGGCCGCATGTCAAGACGCACAAGTCCATCGAGATCGCCCGGTGCCAGCTCCGGCAGGGGGCGGCCGGGATTTCCGTGGCCACCCTGGGCGAGGCCGAGACGTTCGCCGAGGCTGGCCTCGGTGAGATCTTCGTTGCGTATCCCCTGTGGATCGACCAGGAGCGGGCGCCGCGGCTGCGCGCCCTCGCCGGCCAGGTGCGGCTGACGGCCGGGGTGGATTCACTGGCCTCGGTGCATCAGCTGGCCGCGGCCGTCCGGAGGCACGCCAAGCTGGAGGTGCCCGTGCGGGTCCTGGTCGAGGTGGACTGCGGGCTGCGGCGCAGCGGGGTCGCCCCCGCCGACGCGGGCCGGGTCGCGGTCGCGGCGGCCCGAGCGGGCCTGGCGGTGGACGGCGTGTTCACCTTCCCCGGGCACAGCTATGCGCCGGGCATGCCCGCCCGGGCCGCGGCCGACGAAGCGGCCGCGCTGGCCGACGCCGCGGACAGCCTGGCCGTCGCGGGGCTGCCCTGCCCGGTGCGCAGCGGCGGGTCCACGCCCAGTGCCGCCCAGGCGGCCGGCCCAGGCGACGGCGGCCCAGTCACCGAGCTGCGGCCCGGGGTGTACGCGTTCAACGACGCGCAGCAGGTCATCCTGGGCAGCTGCACGCTGGACGAGGTGGCCCTGTCCGTGCTGGCCACCGTGGTCAGCACCCCAGCTCCGGACCGGTTCGTGCTGGACGCCGGGGCCAAGGTGCTCGGCTATGACCGCCCGGCGTGGGTGCCGGGGCACGGGCTGCTGCCCGCGTTTCCCGAGGCCACGGTGACCGGGCTGTGGGAGCACCACGCGGTGGCCGTCACCGGGGCCGGGCCGCGGCCAGCCGTGGGCGACCGGGTCGTCGTGGTCCCCAACCACGTCTGCACCGTCGTCAACCTGGTCGACGAGCTCCACGTGGTGCGGGACGGCCAGGTCGCGGAGCGGTGGCCAGTGGACGCCCGCGGCCGCAACAGCTAGTAGATCGCTGACTGGGGAAAAGCGGCAAAGGCTAGGGTGAGCCCATGGTCACCCTCGAGGAACTGGAGCGCCGCGTCGAGCAGCTAGAAGACCAGGTCGAGCACGCGCTCCCAGCGAAGATCGACGCCGTGGCCTACTTGCTCAGCGTCGTGCACGAAGAAACCCGTGCCATCCGCCAGACCCTGGATGGGAACGGCCGGATGCTGCAGGAGATTCTCCGTCGGCTGCCTGGCCAGCAAGGCTGACCCCGTCCTCCCCCATGCGTCCCCGCTCAGGGCGCCCGCATCTAGGCACCTTGGCGGGTCAGCCGCTCGTCCTGGGAGGCGGCCGTGCCGGACAGCCCCTCGGCCTGGGTGAGCTGCTCGCCGGCGCGCCGGGTCGCGGCGGGCCGGGCCAGCACCCCGGCGATCCCGACCACGAACCAGGCGATGGCCACCGACGGACCCCACCAGTTGACGCCGGTGGGCAGCGGCCAGACGTTCCGGAACAGGGTGTAGCCGAGGACGATGATGCCTAGCACCGGGATCGCGAGCTGCCAGCGCCTGATGCTGGAGTCTCCGGAAAAGAACACCAGCCGGACCATCCCGATCGTGGCCAGGACGTAGACCACCAGCAGGATCAGGGTCCCGATCACCCCGCTCTCCAGGAACAGCGTGAACGGGTCGCCACCCAGGACGAACCAGGTGAAAGCGATGATGACGTAGACGGCCAGCACCACGGCCGCGGCCGAGGTGGTCGGGGTCCGGCGCCGGGGCGAGACGTGGCTGAACCGGGCGGGCAGCACGCCGTCCCGGCCCATCGCGAAGGTCAGCCTCGAGGCGCCGACCGTGGACGCGAGCGCACACCCGAACGCCGAGATCATCGCGCCTGCCGTGATGATCGTGCCCAGCCAGGACGCGACGTAGGCGGTACCCAGGTCGCCGATCAGCGAGGTGGAGTTGATGAACGCGGCGACGCCCTTGGCCGAGGTGCCGAAGCCCATCACCTCGACGGCGGTGACCACGACGAAGTAGATGCCGCCGAAGATGGCCACGCCGAGGATGGCCCGCGGGATGTCCCGCCTGGGCCGCCGGGTTTCCTCACCGAGCGTGGACGCGGCCTCGAACCCGGCGAAGGACAGGAAGCCGAACACCACGCCGAGGAAGATCGTGGACAGCGGCACGCCGGACGGCAGGCTGAACACCGCCCAGTCCACGCCTAGTCCGTGCGGGGCACTGTGCCCGGCCAGCTTGGCGAACACGATCACGATCACGATGAGGATCAGCAGCACGGTGATGCCCTCGGCGGCCAGGAGTATCCGAGTGCCGCCCCGGGCTGGCGTGATCGCGAGGAACCAGACCAGCACCATCCCGATGGCCCCGAGCAGGAACCCGGACCAGGTCGGCGGGTTCTTCCAGATGCCGATCGCGTTCAGGAAGTTGGCCGCGAACCGGCCGCCCGCCATCGAGGTGACCACCGCGTAGAACGTGTAGGTGCCGGTCAGCGCCCAGCCGGAGATCACCCCGGCCCGCGGGCCGAGGGTCGCGCCCACGAACCCGTACACCGACCCGGAGTGGTGGAAGCGCTGGGTCAGCCGGACGAATGTGTAGGCCACCAGCAGCACCCCGACGAACGCGAGCGCGAACGCGATCGGGACCGCCCGCCCCACCGTCGTCGCGGTCCCCTGCGGGTTGATGCTGGCCGCCATGGAGGGGGCCATCAGGGCCAGCGAGATGCCGATGGCCTCCCAGACGCTCAGGTTGCGGTGCAGCTTCGGCTGCCCGGTCCCGCCCGGCCCGCTCGCTGGCGCGGTCTCGCTCGCTGGTCCGGTCTCGTTGCTGGCGGCCATTTCTCAGCACCTCCCACGGATGGGCGTCTCGCGGCCTGGCTCGGTAGGGCTCCGGATCGGTAAGCCTCCGGATCGCTGTGCTCTGCTCGCTGTGCTCTGCTCGCTGTGCTCTGCTCGCTGTGCTCTGCTCGCTGTGCTCTGCTCGCTGTGCGGCCCCTGCGTGGGGGCTCGTCTGCATGATGCGCCAGGGTCCGGCACACGCACAAGATCCTATTTGCGCGTTTCCGGCCGGCCTGGGCTCATCGCCACGCTCCGTGCTAGAGTTCTAGAACTCTAGAACTTAGGCGGGCGGATGCTCACCCGGCGAAGGTGGTGTCGTGATGAAGGTCGCGGAACGGGTCATCATGGGCGACCCGGGACCGGCGGGCCGGTTCGGTGAGTTCGGCGGGCGGTTCGTGCCCGAGGCCCTGGTGCCGGCCTGCGAGGAGTTGGAGCGGGAGTTCCGCGCCGCCTGGGCGGACGAGGCGTTCCGGGCCGAACTGGACGGTCTGCTGCGCGACTACGCGGGCCGGCCCACCCCGGTCAGCAGCGCGCCCCGGCTCTCGGCAGAGCTCGGCGTGCGCGTGCTGTTCAAGCGGGAAGACCTGGCCCACACCGGCAGCCACAAGATCAACAACGTGCTCGGGCAGGCGCTCCTGGCCCGGCGGCTCGGCAAGACCGCACTGGTGGCCGAGACCGGCGCGGGCCAGCACGGGGTGGCCGCGGCCACGGTCGCGGCGCACCTGGGCCTGGGCTGCACGGTCTACATGGGCGAGCGGGACATGGCCCGCCAGGAACTCAACGTGTTCCGGATGGAACTGCTGGGCGCCACGGTCCGGCCCGTGCGCTCGGGGTCGCGCACGCTCAAGGACGCCACCAGCGAGGCGCTGCGGCACTGGGTCACCACCGTGGGCACCACCCACTACTGCATCGGCTCGGTGATGGGACCGCACCCGTACCCGTGGCTGGTGCGGGAGTTCCAGCGGGTCATCGGCGACGAGGCCCGGGCCCAGTGCGCCGCCCGGCCGGAACTCCTGCCATCCGGGCGGCCGGACGTGGTGGTGGCCTGCGTGGGCGGCGGGTCGAACGCCGCGGGGACGTTCGCGGGCTTCGCGGACACCCCGGCAAGGCTGGTCGGCGTGGAGGCCGCCGGCGGGGCCGCGATCAGCCACGGGCGCCCTGGCGTGCTGCACGGCTTCCTGTCTTCGGTCCTCCAGGACGAGCACGGCCAGGTCACCGAGGCGGAATCGGTCTCGGCGGGGCTGGACTACCCGGGCGTCGGGCCCGAGCACGCCTACCTGGCCGCCAGGGGCCGCGCCGAGTACCGGACGGTGACCGACGAGGAGGCTATCGCGGCCGTGGAGCTGTGCGCCCGCACCGAGGGCATCCTGGCCGCGCTGGAGTCGGCGCACGCGGTGGCCTGGGTGGCCCGGGCCGCGCGCCGCGGGGACCTGCCCGCCGGGATGAGCGTCCTGGTCACCATGTCCGGCCGCGGCGACAAGGACGCCGCCACCCTGAAGGAGATCAGCCGCGGGGCAGGCCATGGGCAGGGTTGAGGCGGTCCTGAGCGGGGCCCGCGCGGCGGGGCGCCCCAGCCTGGTCAGCTACGTCACCGGCGGGGTGCGGGCGGACTGGACCAGCCTGCTGGCGGCGATGATCGACGCCGGCGCGGACGCGGTCGAGGTCGGGCTGCCGTTCTCCGACCCGATGCTCGACGGGCCGGTCATCCAGCAGGCGTCGGCCACCGCGATCGGCCGCGGCGCGAACACCACCACGATCCTGGCCGAGCTGCGCCGCGCCCGGCCGCGGGCCGGCCAGGACGGCGAGGTGCCGCTGATCGCGATGAGCTACGCCAACCACGCCTACGGCCGCGGCATCACGCGGTACTGCGAGGAGCTCGCCGAGGCCGGCTTCAGCGGGACGATCATCCCCGACCTCCCGGCCGGGGAAGCGGGCGAGTACCTCAGCGCGGCGGCCAGAGCAGGCCTGGACGCCACCCTCATGGTCACCCCGGCCACGCCCCCCGGCCAGATGCGCGCCATTGCCCGGCGCACCCGTGGTTTCCTCTACGTGATGAGCGTGATGGCCACCACGGGAAGCACGAACGAGCACGACGACGAGCGCCGGTGGGCGCTGGCCGCACGGGCGCTCGACGCTGGGTCGCAGGACGCCAGCGAAAAGACCGTTAGGGAAAAGAAGGACAGTCTGCGGCCGGTACTCATCGGCTTCGGCATCGACACGCCAGCGCGGGCGGCCGCGGCCGTCCGGCACGCCGACGGGGTCATCGTGGCGTCCGCGCTCATGCGGCGGGTCCTGGACGGCGCGGCCGGCGCGGACGTCGCGCGCGCAGTCGGCGGCCTGCGCGCCGCGATCGACGCGGCACGATGAGCGGCCCAGGGAGCGGCCCGGTGAGCGGCACGGGGAGCGTCTCAGTGCGGCGGGCCGCGGAGGACCGGCAGCCGAAGTACCTGCGGATCTACGCCGAGCTGCGGGACCGGATCACCAGCGGGCAGTGGCCTGCGGGCAGCTCCCTGCCGGCCCAGCGGGACCTGGCCGGGGAGTTCGGGGTCAGCATCATGACGCTGCGGCAGGCCCTCCAGCTGCTCACCGACGACGGGCTGGTCGCGGCCCGGCACGGCAGCGGCACCTACGTGGCGGCGCGGTATGAGTACGACCTGGGCCACCTGCGCAGCTTCGCCACCGACCTGGCCGCCCAGGGCTCGGAGATCAGCACCCGGCTGCTCGCCACGGAGGTCCGCACCCCGCCCGGGGAGGTCGGCGCCCGGCTCGGCGGTCCCGGCCAGGTGCTGCAACTGCGGCGTCTGCGGCTGGCGGGCGACCGGCCCCTCATCGTGCAGACCTCCTACCTGCCACTGCCGCTGGCCGGCGGCCTCGACCCGGCTGACCTCGCCGAGCACGGCCTGTACACGGTGCTGGCTGACCATGGGCTGGCGGTCACCCGCGCCGCGGAGACCATCACGCCGTGCGTGCTCGGACCGCTCGAGGCCCGTTACCTCGGCCGCCCGGCCGGCAGCCCGGCGCTGCTCAGCCACCGGGTCAGCTTCACCGCGGGCGGCCTGGCCGTGGTGGACGACCACGCGGTGCTGCCCGGCGACAGTGTCGCGATCACCGCCAACCGCTCCGCCGACCGGCTGGACGTGCACTACTCCCTGCGCACAGACCCCCTGCGCACGGACTCCCTGCGCACGGGCCTCTAACGCTCCGGCCCGCGGCGGGCTACACGCCTTCCTGCGTGGCTGCCAGCCACGGATATCGCGTGGTGTCCTTGGCCGCGTAGTCGGGGTCGAGATAGATGAAGCAGCGCTGGATTTTCCAGTCGCGGATCTCGAAGACGTCGCACCAACGGCCCGCCGCCCATTCGGGCACGCCAGCCCGCCACGGCCCGTCCTGATGCTCGCCATGGCTGGTGCCCTCGCAGACGACGGTGTCGCTGCCGGAGAAGATCCAGTTGAAGTGCGAGTAATGGTGGGTGATCGACTTGAGGGTCGCCCCGACGTCGGAGAAGAGCTTGCCGATCTCGTCCTTGCCATTTGCCAGTCCCCATTTGGGGAAGTACACCTGCGCGTCTTCTGCGAACAGGTCCAAGATGCTTCCGCCAGCTGAGGTCACGCCGCCATTGTCGAAGGCCTTCAGGTACTCGATGGCGACCGACTTCCGCTGTTCGTCGGTCATGGTTTCATGGGTGAGCGCCATTGCCCGGACTCTCCGCTCCTCGCAGGTGGTGTCATCGTGTCACTACCCCGGCAGTTGACGGCGCCACCCTGACCCGGCCCGCTCCCGGACGGCCCCGGCGGGCCTCAGCCGCGGCCCGGCCGGATGACGGTGACCGGCCCGTGCGCGTGGTGCACGCAGTAGGTGCTGACCGAGCCGAGCAGGGCGTCGGCGAACCCCGCGTGCCCGCGGCTGCCCACGACCAGCAGGTCGGCCCCCTCGGAGGCGTCGACCAGGACCTGCGCCGGGTATCCCTCGGCCACGCGGGCCTGCACCCAATCCGGCCATTGTGCGCCGAACACCTCGTTCAGCGCCTCCTGGAGCGTCTTCTCGGCGATCGAGCCGAAGTCGGCGCTGTCCGCCCCGACCGGGGCCCAGCCGAAGAACGCGGGGTACTGCCAGGCGGTGACGGCCTCCAGCGTGGCCCCGTCGTACCGGGCCTGCCGGGCCGCCCACCGCAGCGCGTGCGCTGCCCCGGCCGACCCGTCCACCCCGACCACGATGCGGGCGCGCTGCCCGCTGCCGGTGTCACTCATGATGCTCCTGTCCGCACTATCGTCCCGGCCTGCCCGTCCAGCAGGGCCTGGGCATCGTCGAGCCGGCCGATGGCCGCCATCCCTCCGGTCGCGGCGGCGAACCGGCAGGCCGCTTCGACCTTGGGACCCATCGAGCCGGCCGGGAACGAGCCGGCTACCAGGCGGTGCCTCAGCTCGGCTGGGGTCACCCTGCCGAGGGGCCGGGCGTGCTCCGTCCCGTAGCCGTCCAGCACCGCCGCGACGTCGGTGAGCAGCAGCAGCGCGTCCGCGCCGACCTCCTGGGCCAGCAGCGCCGCGGTCAGGTCCTTGTCCACGACGGCCTCGACCCCGCGCAGCCCGCCCTCGCCGTCGGTCACCACCGGGACACCTCCACCTCCGGCGCAGATGACGGTGACGCCGCGGCTGGCCAGCAGCCTGATCATGTCCAGCTCTATCAGGGCGGCCGGCTCGGGTGAGGGCACGACCCGCCGCCAGGCCTGCCCGTCGAGGCGCATCTCCCAGCCGTGCCCGGCGGCCAGCCGCGACGCGGTGGCCTGGTCGTAGACCGGCCCGACGAACTTGGTCGGCTCGGCGAACGCGGGGTCATCCGCCTTGACCAGGGTCCGGCAGATAAGGCAGGCCGCGGGCTTGGCCCACCGGCCCCCGTGCGCGGAGCCGTGTTCCGCCACGCCGCGCCGCGCGGCATCGCGGGTCGCGGCCCTGTCCAGGGCCTGCACCAGCCAGTAGCCGATCATCCCCTGAGTCTGCGCACCGAGCACATCGAAGGGGTAGGGGTGCGACAGTGACGGGTCGCCGGCGCTCTCCACCGCGAGCACGCCGACCTGCGGCCCGTTCCCGTGCGTGATGATCAGGTCGTGGTCGCGCAGGAGGGGGCTGAGCGCGGCCGCCGCGCGGGCGATGTGCGATTCCTGGATGTCGGAGTCGGGCGGCTCGCCACGTTCCAGCAGCGCGTTGCCGCCCAGCGCGGCGACCACCTTCATGACTGCCTCCCCAGGGTGGCGACCATGACCGCCTTGATCGTGTGCATCCGGTTCTCGGCCTGGTCGAACACCAGCGAGGCCGGGGACTCGAAGACCTCGTCGGTGACCTCCAGCGCGGTCAGGCCGCGCCGCTGGTAGATCTCCTCGCCGACCCTGGTGTCCCGGTTGTGCAAGGCGGGCAGGCAGTGCATGAACTTGACCGCCGGGTTCCCTGTCGCCGCCAGCACGCCGGCGTTGATCTGGTAGTCCAGCAGCAGGTCGATCCGCTTGTCCCACTCCCCCGGCGGCTCTCCCATGGACAGCCACACGTCGGTGTAGAGGAAGTCGGCGCCTGCTACCGCGGCCTTCACGTCCTCGGTCACGGTCAGCGCCGCACCGGAGCGGGCGGCCAGCCCGCGGGCGGTCCGCTGCACCGCGGGGGACGGCTGCAGCTGCGCCGGGGCGCAGATCCGGGTGTCCATGCCCAGCAGGGCCCCGGTCACCAGCAGCGAGTTCGCGGTGTTGTTCCGGGCGTCACCCAGGTAGCACCAGGAGACGCCGGTGAGCGGCCGGCCGGCGTGATCACGGACGGTCAGCACGTCCGCCAGCATCTGGGTGGGGTGCCATTCGTCGGTCAGCCCGTTCCAGACCGGCACCCCGGCGAACTCACCGAGGATCTCGACGGATTCCTGGGCGAACCCGCGGTACTCGATGCCGTCGAACATGCGGCCCAGCACCCGGGCCGTGTCCTTCATCGATTCCTTGTAGCCGATCTGCGAGCCCTCCGGCCCGAGGTAGGTGACGTGCGCCCCTTCATCGTGCGCGGCCACCTCGAAGGCCGACCGGGTCCTGGTGGAGGCCTTCTCGAAGATCAGCGCGATGTTGAGGCCGGCCAGCCGTCCGCCGGGCCGGCCGGCCTGTGGGCCGTCCGGGCTGGGCCGGCTGGTGCCGGGGCGGCCGGGCGGCCGGGCTGCGCGCTTCTCAGCGCGCCGGGCTGCGCGCTTCTCAGCGCGCAGGCGGCCGCCCAGATCCACGAGGTAGAGGAACTCCTCAGGGCTGAAGTCGATCTCCTTCAGCAGATTGCGCCCGTGCAGGTCCATATGCCCGTGCAGGTCCATATCGGCTCCTCGGCTAGGCAGGGTCGCGCTCGATCGGGCAGGTCATGCACCGCGGCCCACCCCGGCCCCGGCCAAGTTCCTCGCCAGGCACGGTGACCACCTCGATGCCGTGCTTGCGCAGCATGGTGTTGGTCGCGACGTTGCGGTCGTAGCCGACGATGACGCCGGGGGCCACGGCGAGGTAGTTGGTGCCGTCGTCCCACTGCTCGCGCTCCGCGGCCCGGACGTCCTCGTCCGTGGCCAGCACGGTCACCTCGTCGACCTTCAGCGCCCCGGCCAGCGCGGCCCAGAAGTCGTCGTTCCGGGTCACCCGCAGCGCCATGAGGTCATCGCCGGGCCTGACCGTCCAGGACCGCATCGCGCGGTCGAGGTACGGGTAGAGCACGAACGTGCTCGGCTCGACCATGGTCATCACGGTGTCAAGATGCATCATCGCGTGCGACTGCGGGAGTTCCACGGCGATCACCTGGTCCGCCTGCCCGCTGGTGAACAGCGCCCGGGCCAGGATCTCCACCGCCATCGGCGTGGTCCGCTCCCCCATGCCGATCAGCACGGAACGGTTACCGATCACGTGGACGTCGCCGCCCTCGATGGTGGCCGGCAGGCGGCTGGCGTCGTCGTCGCCGTAGTAGGTGACGAAGCCGGCCGTCTTGAACAGCGGGTGATAGCGGTAGATGGCCTGGACGTGCACGGTCTCCCGCTGGCGGGCGGGCTTGGCCATCGGGTTGATGGACACGCCCCCGTACACCCAGCAGGAGTTGTCCCGCGGGAACAGGTGGTTCGGCAGCGGCGGCAGCACGAAGTCGTCGGTGCGGAGCATGTCCCACCGCAGGCTGGTGGCCCGCAGCGGGCCCAGGTCAGCCTTGAGCACGCCGCCGACCAGGTACCCGGCCAGGCCAGGCCCGTCCAGGTCCTCGAACAGGCGGCGGACCGGGTCCACCAGCGCGGGGCCCAGGATCTCCGGGGTGCAGACCCGGTCGAGCACGAAGCCGCGCCCCTCGGGGTCTTCCAGCACATCGGCGAGCAGCTGCCCGAAGTAGTGGACCCGCACGCCCTTGTCGCGCAGGACCTCGGTGAACACGTCGTGCTCTTCCTTGGCCTTCCGCGCCCACATGACATCGTCGAACAGCAGCCCGCGGATGTTCTGCGGGGTGAGCCGGGCCAGTTCCAGCCCGGGCCGGTGCACGATGACCTGCCGCAGCCGGCCTACCTCTGAGTACACACCCACGTTCATCGCGCTGCCCCCTCGATCTGAGTGGTGCCGCTGTCACCCTCGGCCGGGCCCGCTTCCACGGGCGCCGCGACCTGGCCGTCGCGCTCCCGCGCGGCCTTGAGGAACGCGTAGATGATGACGCCGATCAGCACGGCCACCAGGGCCTCGTACACGGCGGAGTAACCGGCCGCGAACGTGACCCACATCGAGAACAGCACGCTGACGCCGCTGATCACGAGGTCCCGGGCCAGCACCCAGCCCTGCACCCGGCGACGCTTGGACACCAGGTAGGTCAGCTGAGCACAGGCCGAGAACAGGTACGGGATGGCCACGGTGACCACGGTGAGGTCGACCAGCTCAGTGAACACGGTCAGCCCGGTCGCGGTGGTGTAACTCCACAGCATGAGCAGCGACGGAAGCGCCGCGGCCACGATGATGCCGAACCAGGCGGTGTCCTTGCGGTCGGTCCAGGCGAACGGCTTCGGGAACAGCCCGTCGCTAGCCGCGGCCCGGGCCACCTCGGTGGTCACCAGCGTCCAGCCGTTCAGCGCCCCGATACCGGACACGACGGCCAGCGCGGCGACCAGCTTCCCGGCCCACGCGCCGCCGCTGAAGATCGAGCTGAACGCGGTGACGAACGGCGCACCGTTGTTGATCAGGGCGTGGTGCGCGACCAGGCCCATCACGGCGGCGGAGACGGCCAGGTACACGATCGCGCTGGCCGCGGTGCCGAGCAGGGAGGCGCGGCCCACGTTCCGGCGCGGGTCCTTCACCCGCTTGGCGGTGATCGCCGCGACCTCAACGCCGATGAACGAGAACAGCGCCACCCCGGCGGCGATGCCGATCGCCGAGTACAGGCTGCCGCCCGTCATGTTGAACCCGCCGAAGTTCACGTTCTTGACAAAGAACCATCCGACGACGCCGACGAACAGCAGCGGGACGAACTTGAGCACCACGGTGAGGTTCTGGAACCAGGCCATCTGCCGCACGCCGGCCAGGTTGACCGCGGCGGGGACCCACAGGCCCAGCAGGGCGATACCCCAGTTGGTCATGGCCGATGGGTGGGTGATCCCGAACAGGGCGTCCACGTAGAACACCCAGGACGCCACGATGGCCGCGTTGCCGGCCCAGCACTGGACCCAGTAGCACCAGCCGACGAGGTAGCCAGCGAAGTCACCGAACTCATGCCGGGCGTAGGCGTACAGCCCGCCGTCGGAGTTGGGCACCCGCTTGGTCAGCTGGCCGAACAGGATGGCCAGGACCGTGGCCCCGATCGCGATCACGCCGAGCACGAGCAGTGAGCTGGTCCCGGCCTTGGCCAGCACGGCCGGCATAGTGAATACCCCGGTCCCGATGATGCTGCCGATGACCAGGCCGGTCGCCGACGTCAGCCCGAGGGCCCGCGCCTTCTCCTGGTTGCGGGGCGATAGCTGGTTCTCCTGGTTGCGGGGCGATAGCTCGTTGCGGGGCGATAGCTCGTTGCGGGGCGATAGCTCGTTGCTGGGCGAGAGAGAGGATGGCGGCGCCGATTCGTGATGGGTCAGCCACCGCATATGGCTTCGAGTCGCAGTTGACATAGCAACCCCCTTGACCTCCTGGCAGGGGCCGCAGGGAGGTCGGCACCTGCTCCTCTGCCAGCGTGCTCCGCAGGGGCAGCATGATCACAGAGACGTAGGTCCCGACAGCCGGCAACCAAGGTCATCTGACCCTGAACCGCAGGTGGACGGGCGGTTGCCGGCCGGTGGTCAGCCGGCCCGCAGGCGCTTGGCGCGGCGTGCGGCGTAGGCGCCAAGCCCGGCCGCGAGCCCGGCGCCGATCACCACGGCGCGGACGAGCGGGGCCGGGCCGGGTGAGCGGAGCGCGCTAGATACCAGCACGGTCATCGGCAGCACGGCGAGCACCGTGCCCCACGCGTACCAGAACACGATGCTGATCGCGGCGGTGTTGCCCACCGGGGTGTCGGCCCCCACCAACAGGGCCACGGAGAAGCTGCCCCGGAACACGTTGACCAGTGCCCCGCCGACGAGCACCGGGATGGTCACCACAAGCAGGGCGAGGGAGCGCAGATCGCCCGTGACGACGCAGGCCACGGCGGCGGGGACCCCCACGGCCGTGAGGAGCACCAGGCACGGCACCGCCGCGTGCCACCAGGCCAGTGACTCGAACTTCATGGGCAGGTTCGCCGACCGGCGCGGGTCGTCCGCGTCCAGCCTGGCTCCCTCGCAGAGCCAGGCGGCGGCGAGGTATCCAAGGCTGAGCCCGCACGCGACGAGCACGAGTGACACCGGCCGCCCGTGACCGGCCAGGGCGATGAGCGCGGTGGCCAGCAGCGCCAGCAGCACGGCGGATACCAGCCGGGCCGGCGACCGGAGCAGCGCGAGGAGGTCCCGCCAGAGCAGAACCAGCTCCCGGCGCCGCGGCGGCGGCAGGCGGATCCGGGCACGGCGGGTGCCGCCCGCCTCGGTGTACGCGGTGGCGACGCCGCGGGTATTCATGCTCAGCGCGGCGGCGGACATCGCGCCGAGGGTGCGGGCCCGGGCGCGGAGCGCGGCGGCGGGCACCCCGGCCGCGGCCCGGTCCGCCCAGGCCAGCGCGGCCAGCGCCGTCCCGGCCAGCAGCCCCAGAGCCAACGGCCACCAGGGGGCCGGGTTCCCGGCCCCGCCGGCGGCCACGGCCTGCCCGGCCATGGCCTGCCCGGCCAGGGCCATCACCGGCTGGGCCGCCCACCCCCAGGGGCCGGACCAGAGCACGACGGCGGCCACGGCGGATGGCAGCCGCCCGAATCCAGCCCAGGCGGCCAGCCCGCCGAGCAAGATGGCGGCGGCCAGCGTCACCGGGCTGGCCACCCGGACTGGCCGCCCGGTCCCGGGGTACCGCTCGATCAGGCCGGCCAGGCCGGTGCCGAGCGCGAACAGCAGGGCCATCGACACCATCGCGGCCGCGGCCAGGCGAACCACGTCGCCGCCGGACCGGCCGCCCAGGCCCAGCGCGACCAGGGCCGCGGCGGGCACGATCCCGGCCACCGCGCCGACCAGCAGCGCGCCGACTGCGGACCCGCGGAACCGGGGTCGCAGCAGCCGCCGTCGCGACACCGGCGTCGGCAGCAGCCAGTCCGCGGTGGCCTGCGGCACGGTCACCGGGCCGCGCCACAGCGCGTCCCGCACCAGCACCAGGAACACCAGCAGCATCACCGCGGTCAGCGCGGCCGGCCCCGCGTGCAGCAGCCGCGGGGCCGCCGCGGTCACGGGTGGCGGGTGGCGCAGCGCCCGGTAGGCCGTGACGATCAGCGACCCGCCGTAGCTGACGACGATGATCGCGGCCAGGTAGGCCCAGTAGGCGGCGTTGGTCGCCTGCTTGCGGCCGCGGCCCCGGCGCAGCTGGCGCAGCAGCGCGAACGTCGCCCCGGTGCTGTCCGGGACGGCGATGGGCTCACTGGTCACGGTCACCGCAGTACCGTCATCACTGGGCCGCCAGCGTCACGTCCGGGGGCCCCTCGGCGATGACCGCGCCGTCGCTGAGCACGATGACGTGCTCGGCCACCGCGGCCGCGAGCTCGGTATGGTGCGTGGCCAGCAGGATCGCCGCGCCGGCCTCCTTCTCGTCGCGCAGCAGGCCGCCCAGCCAGCGCCGCGCGGCGGGGTCCAGGCGCTGCTCGGGCTCGTCGAGCACCATCAGCCGGAGGGGCCGGACCAGCACGGTGGCCAGTTGCAGGGCCTGGAGCTGGCCACTGGACAGGGAACCCGGCAGGGCGGCGGCGTGGTCCGCGAGGCGGCATTCGGCCAGCGCCCGGTCGACCAGGCCTGCCGCCAGGCGGCCCTCGCCGTGCGCCACCGCGACGAGCTGGAGGTGCTCCCGGACGGTCAGGTCCGGATAGGCGCTGACCAGGTCGCCGACCACCGCGATCTCGGTCCGCACCACCGGGTCGTCCTCGGACATCACCCGGCCGCCGTAGCTGACGTGGCCGGTGCTCGGCGTGTCCCGCCCAGCCGCGATGCGGAGCAGGGTCGACTTACCCGATCCATTCGCGCCGAGCACGGCCACGCACTGCCCGGCCGCCAGCTCGAGATCGAGAGGCTCCAGCGCGACCCGGTCCCCGTACCGGCGGCTCACCCCGGTCACCGTGAGCAGCGGCGCCCGGGCCGGGCCCGGAGCGGGCCGGCTGGCGGGCACGGGCGTGGTCTCGGGCGCGGGCAGGTCCGCCGATGGGACAGGCGGGTCCGCGGGCGGCACAGGCGGGTTCTCGGGCGGCACGGTCAGAGTCCACCACAGCGGCCGAGCGGACGGCACTCACCCGGTGGCGTTGCCGCGAAGGCGTTAGTAACCGGGCCGCAAAGCCGCGCCCTCACCGCGCCCGGAACCGGGCCGCACGGGCGGCCCACCGGGTTAGAAATCGGGCTGAGCGGGCAGAGGGCGGCCATGGCTGTACTGAGAGCTCTCGCCCGTCCCATGCTGGCCTCGATCTTCATTGTCCAGGGCTACGACACCCTGCGCCGGCCGGAGAGGGTCGCCCCGCGTGCGGAGAAGGTGGTGGGTCCGCTCAAGGAGCGCTTCGACGCCCTGCCGGACAACACCGAGCATCTGGTCCGCATCAACGGCGGGGTCCAGCTGGTCGCGGGCTCGCTGCTGGCGATCGGCCGCTTCCCGCGGCTGTCCGCCCTGGCCCTGGCGGCCACGCTGGTGCCCACCACGCTGGCCGGGCACCCGTACTGGGAGGCCAAGGACGACCAGGAGCGGGCGCAGCAGCGCATCCACTTCCTCAAGAACCTCACCATGCTCGGCGGGCTGCTGATCGCCGCGGCGGACACGGAGGGGAAGCCATCGCTGGCCTGGCAGAGCCGCCACGCGATCCAGGCCGCACGGCACGACGTGTCGCTGGCCACCCGGACGGCCAAGGCGTCCGGGAAGGCGGGCGCCAAGGTCGGCGCCACGGTCGTCAAGGCCCAGGATGCAGCCGACCTCGTGCTGGCCAGGGCGGATCTCGCCCGGGCCAAGGCGGGCACCGCGCGGGCCAGGGCCGGCCGGGTCCGCGCCGAGAAGGCCGCCACGTCGCGCGCGAAGGCCGGGAGGGCCGCGCACAAGGCGAGCGCCAAGGCCAGCGTCAAAGCCGGGAAGGCGGCGGGCAAGGCCGGGCTCAAGGCCGGGAAGACCGTCGGCCGCGCCGGGTACCAGGCGGGCCGGGTCAAGGCGAAGGCCGACCAGCTCAGTTCCCGCTGACCCTCAGCACTCCAGCCCCACTAGACCCATGGGTCACGTCCCCGCGTCGTGATCAGACGATCGGTGTCGCAATAACGACACCGATCGTCTGATCACCAACTGGGTCCAGGCCGTCGGCAGCGGGGCGGCCGGCGGTGGTCCCCGTACCTTCCAAGGCCCGCAACGAAAACCTGATCCTGGCCGGTCACGGCCCCCGGCGCGGCCAGCGCTCGTCGTTGCTCTGAACCCCCGGTTGTCGCGCTGCGGGTGCTACCGCAGCCCGCCCCGGATAGGGGATGCTGGGCTCATGTTCGCTCGGGGCGCAGCCGGACGCTCAGCTGGCCGAGGCCGCGCCCGCAGCGGTCAGCTACGGCCGGCCGTCTGCGGGTACCCCGTCAGCCTGATGGCCCGCCGCAACGGCGGCACGCCGTCATGAGCTGGCCCGCTCCTGAGACCCTGGGCGAACCGGATGAGATCCGTTTCGGCTCGCCGCGGCCACCGCGCCGCCGCTGGCCCCGCTGGCCGCTGATCCTCGCCGGGGCTGCGGTGATCGTGGTGGCTGCGGTACTGCTTCTCGGCCGGCCCGCCGCCAAGCCGATCGCCGCCAAGCCTGCCCGCGCCACACGGAGCGCCGCCAAGCCCGCCCGCGCCACACGGACCGCCGCCAAGCCTGCTGCCACCCAGTCGTCCGTGACGGTCACAGAGGCCGGGCAACGCCTGCTCGGGGTGCGAGCCGGCTGGGACCTGCTCGGGTACGGTCCGGACCGCGCGGTCCGGATCCAGCTCGCCGCCGGCCGGGTCACCCAGACGGTCGTCCCGCCGCTGGTCAGCGGCAACCCGGTCTCGTTCGTGGCCGGCCCCAGCCAGGTCATCATCCGCCCGTGGGATTTCGTGCCCGGTTACGTGGTGCCGGACGGCAAACCCGCCCGCAACCTGCCCGGTGTGCTCGAGCACGGCGGGCAGGTGTTCCCGGGACCGCGACCGGGTCAGGTGTGGGTGCGGCCCTCCCTCAGCGCCACGTCCCTGTCGCTGGTCCGGCTGAACGGCAGCGAGACCGGGGTGTCCATGGGGCTGCCCTCCGGGGGCTGGTGGCTGGCCACGCCGGACGGGCAGGGTGATGTGCTGCTGTCCGGCGTCGGCGAGATATACGCCGTGTGGCCGGGCGGCTCGCGGCACCTCGGCGGGATGCTGGCCGCGGTCGGGCCGACCCGCTGGCTGACCGTGAACTGCTTCCGGCCGCACCGCTGCGCGGATGTGGTCATTAACCCGCGCACCGGGGCGCAGCGGCAGCTGGGCGGCCCGCCCGTCGTCTCGGTCTCGGCCTCAGCCCCTGGCGTCATCGCGCCAGACGGGGCCACGGCCGCGGTGTTCCGGGTCAGCACCAGCGGCCAGGTCACCCTGCATCTGCTCAGCCTGGTGACCGGGGCCGATGAGCGGATCGCGGTCCCGCTCGAGCAGGCGGCGGCCGGTGCGGGCACCCTCACGTGGTCACCCGACAGCCGGTGGCTCTTCGTGATCACCGCCCACGGCGGGCTGGCCGCCGTGAACGCCAGCACCCAGCAGGTCCAGGGCCTCGGCGTCCAGCTCCCCTGGCTCAGCCAGATCGCGGTCCGGAACGCGCCTCGTTAGCAGGCAGGGAAGCACCCGACCGGAACCGCCCAGGCTGGAGGAACCGCCCGACCGGAACCGCCCGCGCCGGAACCGCCCGACGGAACCGCACGGCTCAGGCCTTCAGGATCCGCGCACGGGCTCAGGCCTTCAGGATCTGCCCGCGGTCACGGCTTTGAGCTCGTCTAGTGACTCCCGGATGTGCTGGGCCAGGTCTTGCTGGCCGGTGTCGCTGATCCAGCGCCCGAACGCGATCTTGAAGACAGCGACCCCGGCCTCGGCCGTCAGGCTCGCGGCCGGGTCTGCGACTCCGCGCTGGCGCAACGTCTCGGCGAGCGCCGCGGACAACGTGGCCAGCTTGACCAGCTCACGTTCCTGCAGCTCAGCATTCCCGGCAATGGCGGCCTGGCGCAGCCGGGAGTACTCGCGGTCCTGCAGCAGGAAGCCGACAGCCTCGAAGGCCGCGCCTATCGCGTCGATCGGGGCGACGGACTCAGGGGTGCCGGCCAGGGTGGTCACGAGGAAATCCTGCAGTGAGCCCGCCCCCCTGAACAGCACCTCGCGCTTGTCGGCGAAGTGCCGGAAGAACGTCCGCTCCGTCAGTCCTGCCCGCGCGGCGATCTCGGCCACCGTGGTCTGCTCGAACCCGCGCTCGCTGTAGAGCTCCAGGGCGGCCCGCTCAAGCCGGCCGCGCGCATCTGGCTCCCACCGGCTCATAGCCCGATCCTATCTGACAGCAGTCGCTGACATCACGTGCTACTGTGATGACAGTAGCTGACATCGATCTGCCTCAACGCCAACCCGCGGTGGGACAGACCACGACCTGGAGGTTTCCTCATGCGCGTATTCGTCACCGGCGCGTCCGGCTGGATCGGCTCCGCCGTCGTCCCCGAGCTCATCGGCGCAGGCCATCAGGTCACCGGGCTCGCCCGCTCGGAGGCCTCGGCCGCCGCCCTGACCGCGGCCGGGGTGCAGGTGCATGCCGGCACTCTTGATGACCTCGACGCCCTGCGGGATGCCGCGGCCGCCTCGGACGGCGTGATCCACCTCGCGTTCAAGCACGACCTCGCCTTCACGGGCGACTTCCAGGGCGCTGCCGATGCGGACCGCCGCGCCGTCGAGGCCTTCGGCGAGGTGCTGGCGGGTTCTGACCGGCCGTTCGTCATCGCCTCCGGAACCCTCGGGATCGCCCCGGGGCGGGTGGCGACCGAACGGGACGGGCACAGTCTCGACCCGGCGCTGGCCGCCGCGCACGGCAGCGGTCCGGCGACTCGGCTGGCCACGGCCGAGTTGACGCTCTCCTTCGCCTCCCGCAGCGTCCGCTCGTCGGTCATGCGGCTTCCTCCGACGAATCACGGCGACGGGGATAACGGCTTCATGGCGACCCTGGTCGCCATCGCCCGCGACAAGGGCTCCTCCGCGTACATCGGCGACGGGTCCAACCGCTGGCCCGCCGTGCACCGGCTCGATTCCGCGCACCTCTTCCGCCTGGCGGTGGAGAAGGCCCCGGCGGGATCGACGCTGCACGCGGTGGCCGACGAGGGCGTGCCGATCCGCGACATCGCCGAGGTGATCGGCCGCCACCTGGACGTGCCGGTGGTCTCGATCCCCGCCGAGCAGGCAGGCGAGCACTTCACCTGGCTGGGCGGCTTCATCGGGCTGGACGCCCCGGCGTCCAGCGCGATGACCCGCGAGCTGATGGGGTGGCAGCCGACGCATCCCGGGCTGATCGAGGACCTCGACAAGGGCCACTACTTCGAGAACGCATCCGCCTGATCAGCCGCGCCACATGGGGAACCGCTCCCCGGACCGCGGCCGCATGGGTGACCGGGTGGGCCTTACCTGCGAGGACCTCCGGGTTCGGTACAGATCGCCGATTTGCACCGAACCCGGAGGTCCTCCTCGACTATTGAACCCCCGTAGCAGCCCGGGCGGAGTCCTTGATCACGGATTGGGTTCCGAACGCCGGGCCAAACACGACCAGCAGCGCCAGGTCTTCGGCGACGTCGATGAAGCGATGCTCCTCGCCCGCAGGTACGAAGATCACCGAACCGGGGTTCACCCCGGCCGCACCGTGCGGCGTCGTGATCCGGGCCCGGCCGGCGGTCACCACGTAGATCTCGTCCTCGTCATGGGGAGTCTGGTCGTCCACCCCGCCCGCCGGTATGCAGTAGGTCCCCACGGACAGGGCCGGCACGCTGAAGTGCTCGACCCAGTCGTTGGCCGCGCCCACCGCCGGCGCCGCCCACCGCCCCGCACCCTCGATGATCTGCATTGCCGAAGCCTAGGCCCCATGGCGGCGCTAGTCATGGTCCGTTACCGTGACCAGCCCGTGGCTCGACCAGAGTCGACGTCGTCTTCCGAGGCTGCGCACCAGGGTCACGAGATACGCGGTGACGAGCGGCTGCCTATCGCGCTCCCCCACCACGCCGCCCCACCCGGCCACGCTGATCAGCCTGACGTGGGCGCAGGGGCTAGCGCTGGCCAGCCCAGAAATCCAGATAGCTGCGGTGCAGCCAGTCATCGACCCAGACGCGGTCGGGCTGATCCGGGAGGCCAGGATTATCCCGTAGCTGGGCAAGCCGTGCCTCGGCCACGGTGACGGCGTCGAGGACCTCTGCCAGCGGACGCTGGCCGAGGCGGACCGAGCGCAGGTAGGCACGATCTGGCTCGGGGACAGGCAGCGTGATCCGCCCGGTCGTCAGCAACTCGGTCCCTTGCAGCCCGAGCCGCAGAGCATGCATCGCGTACTTGGTGTCATACCCGTGCACCGCCACCAGCTCAGGCCGGTTCGTGTGCGCGCCCGCCTGCCCGGTCATGGCGGCCTTCTGCGCCTTCAGGTAGCCGAGGAACCGCCCGGCGGCCAGCCGGGACACGAACCGCTGTGCGTTAGCCGCCAGTTCGGCGCCGGCCTGGTTGCGGAAGACGACCTCCTCATCAGGCACGAACAGCACCAGCAGCACAGTCGGATTACCGGCCAGGGCCAGCCGCGCCCACTTGCGCGCGGAGTAGATGATGACATCCAGATCCCCTGCCCCCGACCGGTTGGCCAGGCCACCTGGCCTATCCCAGGCCGTGTGCCGCTCATACTGCTCGAACCGCGCCGACGGGCCCTCGCCGCCAGTGCCGCTCGGGACGCGGGCCAGCCCGGTGACGAACTGCGGAGGTTCCAGGCACACACCCATCTCGTCCCGGTCGTCCTGCCCGCTGACCGAGGTGCCGTGCACCCCGGAGCCGACCTGCACCCGCAAGATCATGCCCCGCTCCGCGATGACGCGGGCCTCTTCCGAGGCATGCGGGTGCGCGAAGCCATCAGGCAACGCAGTCGAGCCAGCGATCGGCCCCGGAGGACAAGTCAGCACGGTCCAGTTCTAGCCGGGCAGCTCATCATGGTCACGCTATTAACCCAGAATCCCGTCGCGTTCGTTGTGCAGCAGCAGCGCCGCCATCCTTGTCCTGGCGGCACGTGCTGCGGCCAGCGCTCGGGAGCGGGGTATGACATGAGGCAGCTGCCGCTGTGGGGCCGGGTCGTCTTCTCCGATTGGCACGGGTGCTGTCCCGCGATCCGTTCTGGGTGTCCATCCGCGGCAGCGCCACCCACCCACTGCACGCCCAACTGGAAGCTGGAATGGCCGGGGTTTTCGCCAGCGAGCGAGGGCTGGCAAGCGAATGGATGACCGGGCGGCTGTCGTCCGATCAGGTCATCGCGGAGATGGGCATCCATCTCGACCGGCGATTTCGTGATGACTTCCTGGGCGCCGCCTGGACCTGGACTGCGCCCGGATGCGCGTCAACGCCGAACTGTTCGAGGTCCTGCGCGTCATGCGGGCGGAGGCCGTGGTGGTCATCGCGACCGGCAACATGGACTCTTCGCCCGCGCCTTCCAAAACGCCCGCCACCCCCGGCGTCGCCGGCTGCAGCCCTGGGAGACGCTGGCCGGCTGGGCGGTCGTCTGCGACGACATCATCTGCTCCAGCGACGCGGCCGCACTGAAGGGGGACGATCTCCGCAGGCGTTCTTCGGGCCGTGGCTGGACCGGCACGGCCTGGGCTTCCCCGACGCCGTGCTCATCGACGACCGCGCCGGCAACTGCGCCGCGTTCAGCGCCTGCGGCGGCACCGCCATCCGGTGGAAGATGGGCGCCAACGACACCAGCGAGATCATCAGCGCACTGAAATCCTGGCTCGGCACCTCGGGCCCGGCAGTGAGCATGCCTGTCCGAAAGAGCTTCTGACCTGGCCTTACGCCAGGCTCCGTGCTGGTGGGCGATGCTGGGTTCGAACCAGCGACCTCTGCGGTGTGAACGCAGCGCTCTTCCACTGAGCCAATCGCCCTGGTGCCCCCAAACGACCCGGCTCCTGACGGCCGGAACGTTCGCGGGCGAACACAGACTAGCCTATCCGGGCCGCCGTGGCGCCGCCGGACGTGTCCGATTCCCCGCCGTGCGGCACGGCCGCGCCGGTCCCACTCGCCGATAGGCGCGGCTCTTCGCCGGGCGGCAGTGCGGCGAGGAAGCCCGCGGCCGCGTCGCGGTGCCCGGTGCGACACCGGCCGGGTGCCCCGGGCCGCCGCGGACGGCCGCCGCCTGCCCCCCAGGGTGCGCAGACGGCCCTCAGCGGCCTGGACAGACGCCGGGGAGGCGTACCTGTTCCGGGGGACCCAGGAAGATCAGTTAGGTCGCGCATAACGGCGCTGACGCCCTTGCCGGGGCACCGTCCGGAAACCCTGGCCGGGCGGGACCAGGCCCTTGTCCCGTTGAATACGAATAATCGCTACGCGGGAATTAAGTCGCGGAATGTCGTGATTGCGGACGAGGCTGCGTGAAAGTCGCGGCATCGGGTAGTGCGCCCAACCCGTAAGGCTGTATGCTGCCGCATCGGACAAAGCACGACTGTTCGCTATCTGAACGCAAACCGGAGGTGCGCACGGGATGCGAAGCGAAAATTATTCGACCCCAAGGCTACTGAGAGCTAGATCACAGCGTGTTGTTCCTGGTCACAGGGACAGTGCTAGGTCATGATTGCGTTGAGACGCGAGAAGCGTTTGCCCAGGTCACGGCTGATATGGTGCATGGTGACCGAGGTTAGTAGCGGCAGCGTTCGCGGAATCCTCCTACTGAAGACTTTCGTGCCTGCGTGCCTCGTCGCCCCGTGAGACGGCATCGCTGGAAGGATGAAGCCCGGCGTTCCGGGATGAGACAAGGCAAAGGTTTGGCGAGGCAATGAACAGCATCAACACCGTCGCAGCCGAGCTCGGCCTCAGACTCGTGGTTCCAGAGCACGATGGCGTTCCCCTCACAGCGAGTCTTCACTACCGGGGCGAGGATCCATACGCCATCCGCATGGCGTTTCATGTCGGCATGGACGAGCCGGTCGAGTGGATCTTCGCCCGGGACCTGCTGGCGGGCGGGATGACCGAGCCGGCGGGCGACGGTGACGTCCGGGTGTGGCCTGCGGACACGGCGACCGGGCAGCGGGTGCTGAACATCTCCTTGTCCTCGCCGTTCGGCCAGGCCCACTTCGAGGCCCCGCTGACCGCGCTGGCCGGCTTCCTGCTCCGCACGTTCCAGGTGATCCCGGCCGGGCGGGAAGGCGAGTACATCAACCTCGATGGCGAGCTGAACCAGCTGCTGCGCCGGAGCTGAGGCACCCAGGCTCCGCGCCGGGGCCGGGGCTGACTGGCTAACAGGCACGCTAACGGACGTATCGAAGGGCTGACATGCCCCAGAATCTAGGGGTCGAGATCTTCGGCTGAGCGCGCGTTGAAGATGTCTGCGGCCTTGCGGGTCACGGGACCGGGCACCGCGGGCAGCAGCACCCCGTCCACGCTGCGGATCGGCTGCACGTCCCGGGTCGTCCCGGTCAGGAACGCCTCGCCCACCCCGGCCAGCGCGCTCAGCGGCAGGTCTTCCTCCACCGCGCCAGCCCAGTCGATGACCAGCCCCCGGGTCACCCCGGCCAGGCAGCCCGCCGACAGCGGCGGCGTGACCAGCCGGCCGCCGGCCACCACGAACACGTTGGTCCCCGACCCCTCGCACAGGTTCCCGGCCAGGTTGCCGAAGATCGCCTCGGCGCCGCCCTGCTGCCGCGCATAGGACAGCGCGAACACGTTCTCGGCGTAGGAGGTCGTCTTGACCCCGGCCAGGGCGCCCCGCTCGTTCCGGGGCCAGGGAAACATGATCACGTCGCAGGTGGGCGCCGCGTCGTTCAGCTCGCCGAGCTGGATGATCGTGGCCGGAGCCGCGGCAGTCCGCTGGGAGCCCAGCGCCGACTCCCCCGCCGTGACCGTGATCCGGATCCGGGCCCGGTCCGGGCGCCCGGCCGCGTCCAGCACGGCGGTCACCCCGGCCCGGATCTGGTCCAGGTCCGGCTCGGGCAGGCCCAGCCCCTTGGCGGAGGCACAGAGCCGGGCCAGGTGCCGGGTCAGCGCGAACGGCACGCCCCCAGTGACCTTGAGCGCCTCGAACACCCCGTCCCCCGTGGTCAGGCCGTGATCGGTCACAGGTACCCGGGCCTGGTCGTCCGGCACGAGGGTGCCGTTCATCCACACCGTCACACGACGACGCTAGCGCAGGTTACCCGCGTGCGTGCCAGCCGTTGCGGAGAGTGAGGGCAGCAAGGCGTCGACTGCTTCGATCTGCCCGGCGACTTCACGGTCCACGGGCATCATCGGCACCCGCGCCCGGATGGCCGCGTGCACGGCGCGCAGCGGCTCGCTGGGGGCGGCGATCTCGGCCCGCAGGTCGATGCCCTGGGCCGCGCAGCAGACCTCGACGGCCAGGCAGGTCCGGACGTTCGCCACGACCTCGCGGAGCTTGCGCACCGAGGTCCAGCCCATGGACACGTGGTCTTCCTGCTTGCCCGACGTCGGGATGGTGTCCACGCTAGCCGGGTGGGAGAGCACCTTGTTCTCGCTGACCAGCGACGCGGCGGTGTACTGGGCGAGCATGAAGCCGGAGTTGGTGCCCGCCTCCGGGGCCAGGAACGGCGGCAGGCCGCGGGAGAACGCCGGGTCCAGCATCCGGTCCACCCGGCGCTCGCTGATGCTGGCCAGCTCGGACAGGGCCATGGCCAGCATGTCCGCGGCGAAGGCCAGCGGCTCGCCGTGGAAGTTCCCGGAGGTCATCACCTCGCCGTCGCGGGTGACGATCGGGTTGTCCACCACCGCGCCCAGCTCGATGTCGATCACCCGGCGGGCGTGGGCCAGCACGTCCCGGACCGCGCCGTGCACCTGCGGCGCGCAGCGCAGGCAGTACGCGTCCTGCACGGCGTGCCGGCTGTGCCGGTGGCTGGCCAGCAGCGGCGATCCGTTCAGCAGGGCGCGCAGGTTGGCCGCGCTGTCCAGCTGGCCAGGATGCGGGCGCAGGGCCTGGACCCGCTCGTCGTAGGGCCGGTCGGTGCCGAGCAGCGCCTCGATGGACAGGGCGCAGGCGATGTCGGCCACCTGGACCAGCATCTGGGCGTCGTGCACGGAGAAGGCCAGCAGGGCCTGCATCGGCTCGGTCCCGTTGACCAGGGACAGGCCCTCCTTGGGGGCCAGCTCGAGCGGGACGAGCCCGTGCTCGGCGAGCACCTCGGCGCTGGGCCGGCCCCCGGGCGGGTCGCCGGGGCCGCGCAGCCGCCCTTCGCCGATCAGCGGCTGGGCCAGGTGGGCGAGCTGGGCCAGGTCTCCGGAGGCACCGACTGAGCCCTTACTGGGGACCACCGGGAGCAGGCCGAGGCTGAGCAGTTCGAGGAGGCGGCGTGGCAGGTCGGCACGGACGCCGGAGTACCCGGCGGCCAGGGTCCTGGCGCGCAGCAGGAGGATCGCGCGGACGGCCGCATCGTCGAGGGGCGCCCCGGTGCCCGCGGCGTGCGAGCGGACGATGGCACGTTGCAGCCGGGCCAGGTCGTTCACCCCGACCGGCGTGTCGGCCAGTGCGCCGAAGCCGGTGTTCACCCCGTAGACGGGGGTATCCCCTGCGGTCGCGGCTTCCACGACCGACCGGCTGAACTCCATGACGGCGGGCACGTCCGGGCCGAGTTCGGCGCGGGCCTCGCCGCGGGCTACGTCGATGACATCCTGGACTTTGAGGCCGTCGCCGGTGACGATCACAGTTCGCATGGCTGACAGCCTCCCATTCCCGGGCAGGCCCGGGCCCGCCAGGTGGTTCCTGGCGATGATGCCGGCGTCGAGCGTTGATTATCCGTGAAAGACGCTGTTACAGTAAGTTTCACACGTAACTCGCCGGAGGCGGGCATGGACGAGGCAGCGATCAACCTTCTCGAGCAGCAGATTCACGAGGAGATCACGAAGCGCTTCGCGGGCGCCGCCCAGCGGGTCGAGGTCCTCCAGTACGGGGATGATCCCGTGATCGAGCCGGGAGAACTGCTGGTCCGGCTGACCATCGAGGCGGCGGACGGAACCGAGGGCCAGGAGCAGGCTCTTCAGGCGTTCGAGGCGGCGCATGGCGCGGCGGTCAAGAAATTCCGCCGCGACCTGTCCGCCCAGCTTCCCGAGGTGGGACGACTGGAGTTCCGGACCAGCAGCGATACCGGCCACGGCCCCCGGATGGTGCTGGGCGGCAGGCCACGCGGCTCGCTGGAGGCCCGCGCGATGGAGGGCGGCGGCGAACTGACCGCCGTGATGACCCGGCTCGGCCCGGTGGACCTAGAGACCCTCGACGCGCTGATCACCGCAGGAATCGCGGGCAGCCGCGCGGAGGCGGTCCGCTGGGCCCTGGCCCGCATCCGGGAGCGCCCGGCCTACGCGCAACTGCGCGAGCGGGCCCAGGAGATCGAACGGCTCAAGACCGAGTTCTGAAGCCCCAGGGTGGCCCGCGCGGCGGCTCAGCCGGTGAATGCCTAGATCGTCGCCGTGACGAGCCGCGCAGGCACCCCGGCACCAGTAGCCGCATTGATCATGGCGGTCGGCGACTCTTCACGTATCTGGTGCACTTCGGCGTCCTATTTGCCCGATTCAGGTGCACCAGATACGTGAAGAGTAGACGATGGCCGGGCTATGGCGGTCGGCTAACGCCGCAGTGGCGGTGTGGCGACGCTTCTGGCTGACCGGACCACGCCCCGGCGGCCTTCTGGATGGCGCTGAGGCGTCGCCGCGCCGGGGTTCCGAGTTTGCTCGCGGGCCAGGATCGGCTACAGTTCTGAACGCACACCTGCCCGGGCTAACACGCCCGGTCGGCGAGTGCACCAGTACGCGGACGTGGCTCAGTTGGTAGAGCATCACCTTGCCAAGGTGAGGGTCGCGGGTTCGAATCCCGTCGTCCGCTCGGAGGCGCCGGATTCCGTCCCGCAGGCCCCTGGCCCGCACGGTACTTCGGATGTCCAAAGCCATGCTTCCCCCAGCAGGGAACGTTGGCGCTGGCGGAGTGGCCGAGTGGTTTAGGCAAGGGCCTGCAAAGCCCTGTACACGGGTTCGATTCCCGTCTCCGCCTCGAGGGCGGTTAGCTCAGTGGGAGAGCGCTTCGTTGACACCGAAGAGGTCACTGGTTCAATCCCAGTATCGCCCACCAGTTTGCGCAGGTCAGAGGCCGGTCCCCGAGGGCGGGGACCGGCCTCAAGATCATTTGCCATCAGTTTGCCATCAAGACACGCCGGTGTTTTGCGGCAGGAATTGAACAAGCCCGGCACGGAATGGCGAAGGCCTACCGCGTCCGCCGGCAGGCCGGCCGGGCCCCCGGACACGGACAGGCCGCCGCTCACGCCCGCGGCCCGGCACGCCCGCGCCGCCGGGATCCGGCAGCGCCGCGCGCCAGATGGAGCGCCCCAGACCTCGCCCTTGTTCGAGGAGGCAGGCCTGAGCGCGGCTAACGACGGGTGAATGTGACGTGGGTGACGCCGCTGGGGGAGCTCACCGACTCGATGGCGAAGCGCTCCTCCAGGCCCTCCAGTCCGTCCCAGAGGGACTCGCCGCAGCCGAGGAGGATCGGCACGAGCGCAATGTGCATGTGGTCGATCAGGCCGGCGGCGAGGAACTGGCGGATGGTGGCCGGGCCGCCGCCGATGCGGACGTCGAGGCCACCCGCGGCCTCCTTGGCCGCCGCGAGCGCCTGCGCCGGGCTGGCGTCGATGAAGTGGAAGGTGGTGCCGCCCTTCATCTCGATCGAGGGCCTGACGTGATGGGTGAGCACGAAGACGGGGGTATGGAACGGCGGCTCCTCGCCCCACCAGCCCTTCCACTCCTCGTCGGTCCACGGTCCGCGTTGCGGGCCGAACTTGTTGCGCCCCATGATCTCCACGCCGATGCCCGGCCCCCAGTTGCTCGCGAAGGCGTCGTCGATGCCGGTGCTCCCGCCTTGCTGGTCCTGCGTGACGTGAAATGAACGGGTGCCCATGAACCATCGCACCAGCCGCTGGCCGGCATGCCCGAAGGGCGCCTCCAGGCTCTGGTCAGCACCGGCGCCGAAGCCATCGAGCGAGACGGACAGGTTGTGAACACGAACAAGTGACATGACGGGCAGACCTCTCTGGTCGAAGCTGAGTTCATCGCTGCTCATGGTGTGGTCGTAGTCAGGATCGCTTTCTCGACACCTGAGCACCCTTGACACCTAAGCACCGGCGAACGGCTGGCTAGCCCGGCTGTTGGCGGCCGTCCGGAACTGCCCGCTGGCGGCCACGAAGAAGACCCCATGGCCATCACAGAACGTGACTGTATTCGCTAGTCGACGCACCGACACGTTGCCCCGAACGATTAGGAATGCCCACAACAGCCGCAGACGTATGTGACACCATGCGCTCAGAACATCTGTTCTGAACTGCCGAGCAGCGCGATAACATCCCGGCACATGACCACGATCTCACTCCCGGACCCATCAAGTCCTCTTGCGCCCGGCGAGGCGTACAAGCAGTGCATGCGCGCAATCCGTAGCGGGCGCCCGGACAGCGCATCCGCCCAGGTGTACGCGATCCTCAGCTTGGAGGAAACGCTGCGAAACGTTGCCACCCAGCTGGCTGAGCTGGTTGCTTTGATCCGCCCACCGGACAGGTAGGGCCGGGCCGCCTCAAACATGATCATGAGACGGCTGCGTCTATGAAACCAGGCACACAGCGTCTGCTCCGCCGCAGGTCACCGGGCGAATGGCGGCTGCCGTACTAGTCGGTCAGCGAACCCGGACGACAAGCCGGAAGCCAAACCGCCGTTCGATAGCCTCGCGCTGAACCCGTCGGCGCCACCATACTGACCGTTCTGTTCGCGTGGTCAGCCGGGCCTGCTGACTGGAACACGCACGCAGATCGAGTCCTCTTTGCTTTTGTTGTCAAGGGTCACGTCGGGTTTTCTTCGATGTGGTTTCGGTGGCGTGGCTCGCCGCCGCCGGGGTGGCGGGTCGTAGGGTGGGGCTGGGCCCGGGAGTGGCTTGTCCGAAGAGCCGGTTTACGGGGTGCAATCCGGCCGCGCTGGAGTCAGAGTCGTTCCCCGGTTGCCCTCCCGGGCCCTTCGCCGCTGCCGTGGCTGTGGCCTTCCGGGCGTCGGCTTGGAGGCGGGCGAAGACGGCGTCGCTGATCCGCCGTTTGAGGCAGCGGAGCGCTTCTTTGTGGGTCTTGCCCTCGGCGATCTTGCGCTCGTAGTAGGCGCGGCCGTCGCTGTGGGCGTGCCGGATCTGGGTGATCGCGGCCATGTGCAGGGCATGTGTTGATCCGCCGGTTCCCGCGCAGCGACAGCCGGTAGATCTTGCGGTTCCCCGACGACACCTCGACCGGCGCGGTGCCGTTGTAGGAGGCGAAGTGATCCCGGCTGGGAAACCTGGTCACGTCAGTGACGTCGCCGATCACGGTACCGGTGTTGACCGGGCCGAAACCGAAGACCTCGGTGAGGCTGGTGCCCGAGGCCCTGACGGCCGCGGCCAGCTTCTTCTTGGTCTCGCGGAGCTGGGCATCCAGGCCCCGCAGGTCCTCCAGTAACTAGCCGGCCAGCTCGCGGCGCGCCGCCGCGACCGGCCCGGACGGCGTGACCTGCTCCAGGATGCGGGCGGCGTGAGCTGCGGTGATCTCCTTGCTGACGCCGCCGGCGAGGAGGTCGCACAGCACCGCGTGGAGCCGGCAGGCAACCTGATTGCGGGCCCGCGCCAGGTCCCGGTGCCGCCTGGCCCAGACCTTCAGCACCGCCGCATGATCCTCAGCCGCCACCGCGCGCCTGGCCTTGGAGCGCAGCGCCGCGACCGCCACCGACAGCGCGTCATTCGGGTCGTTCTTGTTCGTGTCACCGGCCTCCAGCAGCCGCACCCGGGCAGCGAGCTTGGGCGGCACGTCCAGCACCCGCTCCCCGGCGGCGACCAGCTGGTGGGCCAGCAGGTGACCCAGCCCGCCGGCGCCCTCGACCGCCCACGTCCGCTCCGGCCACGCTGCCGCCCACCCGACCAGCGTGCCCGCCTGGGCCACACTCGCGCGGACCCGCAGATCCCCCAGCGGTTCTTCCGCTGCGCTGATCGCCACCGCCGTGTGCGAGCCCTTATGCGGATCGATCCCGATCATCACTGCCGTCATCAGCACGCTCCAGCATCGTCACCAGAAAATGGGCGGACCGTGGCGGGCATGCCGCGCGGCGAGGCGACTCCGGACAGCGACCTGGATCTGCTGGTCGATGTCGAGCGGGGCCATGGCTACTTCGACATGGCCGGGTTCGCCCTGGGCGTGGAGGATGAGCTTGGCGTCATGACCCAGGTGGCGACCCCCCGTGGCCTGAAGCTCCAGATCCGCGACCGCGTGCTCCGTGAGGCCGTCGCTCTGTGAGGCGGGTCGTGACTGCTCTGGGACGGCTCACTGGCCCGGACCCGCACGCGTGGGAGCGTTCGGCGTAGGCCTTGGCCTCGGAGATGGTTGCGGGGCGACGTGACCGCTGCTTTGAGGCGCGAGCGGCCCAGGCTGGAACGGGACCGGAAAATCAAGCCGTGCTGCGTCTCCGGGCTTGCGGATGGTCTGGTTCGGCCGCGCCTGGGTGGGGATGCCCAGCGCAGCGGCGCCCGCCCTCGACCGGCTGAGCACGGCGTGCAGGCCTTCGGCCGCCTTCCTCGCTGCTGCCGCCTGCGCGGCGTGACGCTGCGCCTGGCGCAGCTCGCTGACCGCCCCGGCCAGCCTGACGAGGCTTGCCGCCAGGTGAAGCGCGGTCGGCAAGGTGTCCGCCTCGCTGCTGCCTGCCATGGCGAGGAGCCGGGCGGCGGCGCGGAGCCGGTCTCCCTCTGTGGTCCGGTACGGGATCTTCCCGTAGGCGGCCCGCGCGGCCCGGTCAAACGTGTCGGCGGCCCGGCGCAGTGCCGGATCACGGATCGCTCGGGCGGTGGCATGGAATGCGGCGGCCGCCGCCCAGGCCGTATCGGCGGCCGCGGTGGGGTCTCCCCCGGCGCTGCGCCGGATCTGATCCGCCGCTGCTTCCGCCTGCCGGGCCGCGTGCCGGCAGAACGCGTCCCGTTCCGGCGCGGTGAACCGGAACGGGCCGGGGCGTGATCCTGGTGCGGCGGGCTGCCGGTCCCACTGGCGGCGCAGCTGGGGCAGCGTCAGGCCGGACGCCAGGCGCGCTCCCCCGTACCACCGGGGTTCGCCGTCCGAGCCGGCCTGCCCGGGGAGCGCGACCGCGTAGCCGGTGACTTCGCCGGGGGTGGTCTCGCTGTAGCGCAGCCGGACCAGGACGCCGGCCTCGCGGAGCTGCGCGAAAAACCCGGCGTCGTCCCGCGCCTGCCCGGCCGCGACGGTGACCCTGGCCCGGAGCAAGGCCCGGGCCATCACCCCGTGAACAGGTGCGCCGAGGGACCGGTCCGTGGCTGGACCGGCCCAACGGGCCCGCAACTTCGGCAAGGTGAGGTCGGCGGCGAGCTCCCGCCCCCATACCAGATGACCGAGCCGTCCCTGGTGGTGTGATCCGCCAGGCCGACCGCATACCCGGTGACCCCACCGGGGTGGACCGTGCTGAGCCGCTTCCGCACCAGAACCCCGGCCTGCTCCAGGCGGGCGAAGAACTCCCGCTCCGAACCCGCCCCGGCCGCCGCCGCGCACACTTCCCGCCGCAGGCTCACGCGGGGCGCCTCGGCCCACCCGCGCCGGGCAGCCTGTTCCGTCTCAGCGCGGCTTGCCCGCTTCGCGGCGGTCCGGTCCGCGGGAGCCGTCGCCGTCAGCCCCAGCCGCCGCTCCGCGGCCCGGCACACCTCCCGCACCTGGAAGAAGTCATTCCAGGTCTTCACGCGCCCGCCGTCCTGCCGGGCCAGCGTCGCCACGATGTGAATGTGATCCGGCGCGTGCCGGACCGCCACCCACCGCACTGCGCGGTCGTCTCCCTCGGGCGACAACCCGGTCCGCTCTACGACCGAGGCAGCCACCTGACCCCACTCCGCATCCGGCAGCACCCGGTCCCCCGGCGCCGCCCGGACCGAGCAATGCCACACCGGCTTCTCAGGCCCTCCGAACGGATCGAGCGCCAACGGCTGAAGCAGCAACCCAGTCAGCCGCCGCAGGTCCCGCGACCCATCTGCCCGCCGGTCCGGCTCCAGCTCCTGCGGATCACCGAATCCCGCCACCAGATGGGGATCTGTGTGCTCATTCGCCTGGCCAGGCCCGTACAAATAGCGCAGCAGTCCCCCGACGTTTGACCCGCGAACAACCTTCCCGATCATCAGGACCGCTCTCCCACGATAACTAGATGTATCCGAGCCGCGGAGCTGGCCAATTCCTTGTCGAGCTCTGCGGCCATTGAAGTCCCTTACCTCACCCACTGGCGCCCCACGCACGCCTGGTCCTGCCTAGGTGACCGCGCCCGGTCACGGCCAGCACGAGCCTGGCGGCACCTTCCATAATGCAACTCTGGACCGCGCCGGTCCAGAGTTATCCCCCCCTTTAGGTATATCTTGCTCCTCCCCTTCTCCAGTTTCATCCGATGCAAGTCGCGCACCACTTATCGCAGATCACTAATCTCTGCGGAAGAGTGCCGGATAAGATCAGCCAATAACTCCGGATGTCATTCCGCGCGCCTGACCCGGCCAGATTTGCCAGTCGGGGCTAGTAGATGGGCGACGCCCCGCCGCTGCCCAGCAGGGCTTCGGATCAAGTGTGCGCCGACCCGGGTGTCCCGCCTGCACAGGTCTGGTCCACGCGCATACCCTTGGTAATCGGTGGCTGGTCAACCCCGAGGGTGACTGATGCTAGATGATCTAGCCGGTAAGCGGACTGGCGAGCGTATCCAGGTCCTCCGCGAGCGTAAAGGCCTGTCCCGGCCGGTGCTCGCCGGGCTGGTCGGCATGTCCGCAGGCTGGCTGAAGGGGATCGAGCAGGGCCGACGCCTTCCGCCCCGGCTACCGGTGCTGGTGAACGACGAGGAGATGATCCGCCTGCGGGCGGAGTTTCCGGGCCACCGCATCGGCACCGAGACGATCATGGACCGCGTGCGCTTCGTCGCGCGCAGCCAGCAAGGCGGAGCACGCCCTCACACCGTTGTCACGCATGACCTTGGTGAACTGCGAGTCGCTCTGGAAGATGCCAGGCCGGGTCCCGGCAGATGATCTCTGCGCCCGGGTGGGCATCCAGCCAGGCGCGGAAGGACTCCGCGGACCGCTCCGGGAGAATGTCCACCCGACGCCGGGTCTCGATATCGACCAGCACCGTGCCGTAGACATGTCCTTTGCGCAGCGCAAAGTCATCGACGCCCAGCACCAGCACAGTCCCCCCGGCCGGATCCGGTGCGGCGCGGATGAGCCGCAGTAGCGTGGATCTGCGCACCGCACAGGCCAGCCTGCCGGTCAGCCGGGCCCCAGCGCGGCCACCCAGGGCCAGCGCGACCGCCTGCAGCACCCCATCCAGGCCGCAGGTCCGCCGGCCATACCGGACGGCCAGGCCTGGCACCTGCTCCGCGAAGGTGGCCTTCACGCACGCCTCGTTGCTGCAGAAGAACCGGCGGGCCTGCAGGTAAATGAGCACTTCCTGGCCGCCGCTCGCGGTATCGGCCAGCTTCCGCTCATAGCGGCTATGCACACGCCGCGACACCACGCCGCAGCCCGGGCAGGCAGCCTCGCTGGCGCAGGTCCGGGCCAGCACATGCACCGACCTGCCCGCGGTAACGAGATGCCCGATGGCCAGGTCGGCCAGGTGAGGAACCAGGACGCTGAGAGCTTCAAGATCGCACGCCCGTCATGATCACAAATATGATGATCATGACGCCACAGGACACGCCGGGCAGATCACATCACGGAAAGTGAGCCAGAGCCACTTTCTCATGGCCACGGACATGATCCCAGGCGGTCGACAGTTCAGCTTGCAGGGCGAGACGATGACCATGAGCTCAGAACCGCGTTGTGACCGCAAACGATGACGTGACGTAGACACCTCGTAACCCATAAGCTGGCGACATGTCCAGAGTTACACGCCAGGTTGGACCGGTGCGGATCGACTGGCTCGCGTTCCTTGGGCTGGCTTCGGGTTGTGTATTCGCACTTCTTGCAGCCATCGGTGCCACGTTGTGGATGTTCGTTGCGGCGGCCGCCCTTACGCTGGCCGCGGGGGCGTGCATTGCCATACTCGGCAAGGAGCACGCCGCTGCACCGTCAGGGCCGCAAAGATCCAGCAGAGTTGAGTCTGCCTCCCTGAGCGTGGCCGCGAAGGGTAAGCGCTCTATCGCCAGTTGGATCAACACCGGCACGCAGAATACCGGGGATGGACGGGGGCCGTGAAGAATGGCCTGGCGCCGAATACGGATTGAGGCGACTGGAGAGCGCGCAGTCGCGGTCGGCACCAATCTTGGGCTGATCAATACGGGTGACAACGCTCAGTTCTACGTCAACGACCTACGGCGTCCTGAGGCTCCGGGGGAGCTCATTGCGGATATTCCCGAGTTTACGGGCCGAGACAACGAGGTGGCACGAGTCCTGAGCCTCCTTAAGCGGCAGGAAAGCGAGCAGATTACTGCGGTTGTCATCTCGGCGGTCTCAGGTCAAGGCGGAGTCGGGAAGACCGCGCTTGCAGTCCATGTTGCA
>Ga0187863_10000436_pt1 | contig 36016 bp, 18 predicted proteins | sample June2016WEW_11_1_FD_132975 | JGI IMG/M metagenome (GOLD analysis project Ga0187863, IMG submission 132975) | Peatland microbial communities from SPRUCE experiment site at the Marcell Experimental Forest, Minnesota, USA - June2016WEW_11_10 | ecosystem: Environmental > Terrestrial > Soil >...
CCACGACCCTCGTCCGCCACCCTCGACCGCGACCCTCGACCACCCCCCTCGACCCCGACAACACCGCGCCCCCGACCCCCGACCCCGACACCGCGACCCCGACCGCGAACCGCGACCGCGCGACCCTCGACCGCGCTTAGCCGACGGCGATTCCCAGCGTTTTTCGCAGGCTGAAGTACTGCTCGCTCACGGAGAAGACGAGAAGCTCCTTCATCTTGTCCACAGGGGGCAAGTCGCCGGGCAGCTGCGGCTCGGCGGCGATGATCTTCTTCGCGATCTCCAGGTCCGCACAGAGAAGCAGACCGGCACGGCACGCCGTAATTTCGATGGCCTGCATCCAGCGCCGCAGGTCCGCTTTCGCGCCGTCCTCGATCCATTTCTGGACGACCAAGCGCAGCGACTCGCGCTGGACAGGCTGCATGTGCTTCACGAGCTCCGCCGCCGTGGCGTTGACCGCCTGCGCCATTTCGCCCGGCACCGCGAAATCCGGAATGACGATCTTGACGCCCGCGAAGAGGATGACTTTCAGCTCGTTGAGCGTCGGGAACAGGTTCTTGATGTAGTGCTCGCCGCGATAATTGGACAGGTGCTTGCCGACGATGAACGTCAGCTCCTGCGGGGTAAACCCCGTGAGAACCGTCTGCCCCGCGACGCTTGCCGGCGGGGTGGACACGACTGCGAGCAACGCACCGGGCACGTCGTTACGAACGTAGAGCTCCGGAGTCGCGATGCCCAACACTTGGCCGGCCCAACCGAAGGTCTTGGCGAACGTGACCGTGCTCGTCGCCGGATCCTGGCGAAACCTTCGGTCGAGCACGGGCAGCTGCTTTTGGGCTTTCAGCTGATTCGTCTTCGCGATGATGGCCGCCGGCGTCAGCATCTCGAAGATTTTGCCGATGTAGAGGTTTTCATCCTTGTGGAAGAGAAATCTCACCCAGGCCTCGTTGTCGAGGCGACTTTTCACCTGAATCATCCCTCGCGGTCGATAGTCCTCGAAGAAGCGCTGCTCCTCCTCGTCCGCCTTGTGCAGAAACGCGAGCGCGGCACACATGCACCACGCGCGATCGTATTCGTGCATCCGAAGATACAGCTTGTACAAGCTGCGGTACGGCTCGACGCGCAGAGGCTCATTTTGAAGCACGAGCGAATGCTCTCCGATCGCAGCCTCGATCTGATCCGTAGCCTCGTAGAGCTCCGCCAAGATCTGACGCTCGACCGCTTCGTCGGGCTTGACGCGCGTCGCCATCTTGAACGCTTCGATGCCGCTCGCCGTGTCCCGCAAACGATCGCGATAGATGAGGCCTAGGTTGTGCCAGAGGGCGAACTCGAGATCGGGGTTCGACACGTTTCCCGCGGACATCCGCCTCAGCATCTTCCGAAACGCACGCTCAAGCGCCTTCCAGTCCTTCTTCGCCGTCAAAATCTTGTTGATGCGCTCGAAGGCCTCCAGATATTGGGGATTCAGATCGAGCGCCTCGCCGAAGAGCTCGACCGCCTTGTCCTGATCGCCCTCTTTGTCGCGATACAGCTGCGCCATCGTGTAAAGGAACTTGCTCTTGCGGAGCGCATCCTTCTCGTTGTCCGCAATCGCAGAGAGTGTGTCGATCATCTTCGACCAGTTCTCGGTCGACTGATAAAGCGCAATGAGTTTGTGCAACAGGCCGGGATTGAACGGCTGCAACTCACGCGCTTCCTCCAGGGCTTCGATCGCGCGCGATACGCTCTTGTCTTGCTCGCTCCAAACGTCGGCAATCTCGTTGAGCATGCGGAAGCGATCTTCCACGTCGTACACGTTGTCGAGGATCTGCCGCTTGTAGGCTACGACCTGCTTCCAATCCTTGGCTTCCGCGTACAGGCTGACGAGCGCTTCGAGCGTCGGTCGGTGAGCGGGATCGACCGACAACGCCTTCTCGAAGTTGTTGATCGCCTGCCTCGCCTGCCCTTGTTCCCCCTTGATGCATCCGAGCTTGTAATAGACTTCGGCGCGCGCAGCCGACTCGCCCTCGCCGAGTGCGGTCAGCACTTTCTGATAATTGGCAAGCGCCGCCGTCCAGTCCTTGAGCTTGAACGAGACTTCGGCGAGGCCGCGGATGGTGACCTGGTCGGTCAGATCGAGCTGGTGCGCGGCCGTAAAGGCCTTGAGCGCTTTGTCGTCCTTGCCGAGCGCGGCGCAGACGCGCCCGAGCTTGTTCTGCAGGGCGTGCTGCTCGGAGCGCTCTCGCTTGCCGCTCTTGCGGACGAGAAGTTCGAGCAAGGGCTCCGCCTTGGCCCACTGCTCGCCGGCGATGTACTCGTCGACCAGCGGCATGGCCGCGTCCTCGTTCTCGGAGTCGGCCTCGTATGCGGACTCCCAGGCGGCCACCGCGCCGGAGTGATCGCCCAACATCTCTTCGCGCAGTCTTCCGAGGTCGACGAGCAGGCGCGCGCGCTGTCGCGGCGACTGCGTGAAACCTTGTTCCTGCGCGAGGTAACGCGCAGCCTTGTCGAAGTCCGCGGAGTCGATGGCGATCTGACGCAGCGCCGCGAGCGTCGGCAAGTGCGACGAATCGAGATCGAGCGCGGTCTCGAAGCGATCCTGCGCGAGCACTCGATCCCCGAGTTTTTCGTCGAGCGCCTTGCCGATTCGATAAAAAGCCTCGACTCGCTGTTTCGTATCCTGAGTCAGCTCGGCAACCTGAGTCATGCAGTCGATGGACTGCGTGGCGTCGCCGGTCTTGTCGTAGAGCTTCGCGAGCGCCTCGAGGGCGGCGATATTGTGCTCGTCGAGCGCGACGATATTCTTGTAGGCGTCGATCGCGCGCTCGGCGTCCTCGATCTCGTCGGCATAGACTTGCGCAATCGCGCCGAAAAGCTCGACCTTGGTCTTTCGCTCGTGCGTGGCGCCAATGTGCCTTTCGTAGGTTTCGACGAGTTCCTTCCACTGCCGAAGTCGCCGATAGGCCCGTTCGAGTTTGAAGTACGCCGCCTCGTTGCTCGGGTCGACCTCCAGTGCCTGTTCGAGACGTTGCGCCGCCAAGTCGGCCTTGAGAAAATGCTCCTCGTGCAGCGTCGCGAGGTTCATCAGCACGTCAATCCGCTCGCGCTCCGTCGTCACGACGTCGAGCTGCTTTTCGAGCACGCCGACCAAATCGGCCCATCGCTCGAGAGCTTGATAGACGCGTGCGAGGCCACGAAGCGCCTGCAGATGGCCGGGCGCGATGTCGACCACTTCGCGATAGACCTGCGCCGCCCGGGCTGCGTCGTTCAGGCTGCTCTCGAAGATTTGCGCCATGCGCAGCTTGGTCGCGGCAATCTCCTCGGGCTCCTTCAGAGCCAGGACCTTGCGTTGCAAGACGTCGACGAGTTCGCGGTTCTGAGCGCGCGAACCGTAAATGCGCTCCAAGTTCTCGAGCGCCGGCAAAAACTGAGGATCGACCTCGAGCGCACGCTGAAAGTACGTCACCGCCTGCTCGGTCTGCTGCATGTGGGCGTCGAGCACTTCGCCGAGGTCGGTGAGAATCTCCTTGCGGTCGAGATCGTTGGAGGCCACGTCCAGGGCGCGCGTGAGCGTGGCGCCCATCTGCTGCCAGTTGCCCGCCTTTTTGTAGAGACTCGCGAGCTGACGGGTCGCGCCGACGTTTTGTGGGTCGAGTTGGATGATCTGCGCGTAGTAGGGCTGGGCGTATTCGGGGTGTCCCAGATCGTCGCCGTACCACTTGGCGAGGTGCAGACAGAGGCGGATCTTGTCCTGCGGCTCGGTCTGCTGCTTGAGCCAGCCGTTGACGGTCTGGATGATCTCGCTCCAGCGCCCGGTCGCCTGTGCCATCCGCTCGAGATATCGAGCCGTCTCGCGATCGTGGAAGTCGAGCGATAGCGCATTGACGAGCGCTTCGAGCGCCTGATTCTTGTCGTCGAGCTTCTCTTCGAAGACCCGCGCAATCTTGCGCAAGATCTGGGTCTTCGCGCCGGTCTCCTCCTGGGTCTCGAGACGGCCCAAGTACAGCTCGACCAGCGGCTCCCAGCGGCCCGCGCTGCTGTGGAGCTTCTCGAGCTCGGCGAACGCGTCGTCGTGCCTCGGGTCGATGACGAGAATTTTTTCGTCGGCGACACGCGCCCCGTCGGCGTCGCCCACCTGCTCTCGCCAGAGAGCCGCCACCTTTCGGAGCTCGTCGATTTGCTCGCTTGGCTCACCGAGCGCGTCGGCACGACGCATCTTGACGTCGATGACGTCCGTCCATCGCTCTTCGCGTCGATAAATGGCCTCGAGCGAGTCCATCGCCTCGAAATCGGGACCGACGTCGAGCAGTTTGCGCCACGCGTCGGCTGCATCGTACGGCTGCTGGAGTGAATCGCCGTAGGTCTTGCCGAGCTCGCGGAACGTTTCCTTCAGCTCCTCGGCGTCGAGCGAGCCCGCGGCGCGATCGACCAGCTGATGCAGGGCACCGACCAGCTCGTTTGCGTCGCCCTGGCGCCGGCAGATGTTCGCGATCGAACGGAGTGCCTCGAGGTTCGAGTAATCGATGTCGAGAACGCGGATCCAATCCTGGCGCGCAGAATCGTCGCGTCCGAGCTTGTCGCTCAACGTCTTGGCGCGCCGGGTGAGAACGGCGACCCGAACCTCGTCGCTCGAAGCGATGTCGAACTCGCGCTCGAGCACGTCGACGAGCTTTGCCCACTGGGCGAGCGACTCGTACAAGTCGCTCAGCGCGTGCAAAGCCTCGGGGTCTTCGCCGCGCAAGTCGAGCACGATCTTCCAGGAGTCGATCGCGCGCTCCGGTTGGCCGAGTCTCTCGGCCGCCAGGCGGCCCATCTTGGCCCGAATGTCTGCCTCTCCCGAGCCACCGGCAGCGTTTTCGAGCTCTCCCCGATACACGGCGTCGAGCTCCTGCCACGCAGCTTGCTGCTCGTAAATTCGAGCGAGCGCGGCGATCGCGCCGTCGTGCGCGCGGTCGAGGCCGTCGAAGATGTGCCGATAAGCGCGGATCGCACTGGGGACGTCGCCGAGCCTCTGCTCGTACAGCTCGCCGAGTCGAGCGAAGAGCTCGACGAGTTCGAGGTTGTCGGTCGTGGCCTGAACGCGCATCTCGAGAATTTGCGCCAAGTCTTTCCACCCCTCGATCGAAACGTAGATTCGATCGAGATTGGCGAGCGCATCGGCGTCCGCCGGATCGACGCCGAGAACGTATTTGTAGGTCTCTTCGGCCTTTCCGACGTCGCCCAGCTCATCCTCGAACGTGCGCGCGAGGCGTCGTCCAATGCTCTTTTGCACTTCCGGTTCGGTGTGCACCGCGAGAATGTCCGCATAGGCATTCGCGAGCGTCTCCCATCCCGCGTCGACCCGAGCGGCGAGCCGCTGAGCCTCTTCTCCGGCCTTGTCGTCGAGCGGAACTTCCTTGAGCAGCCGGATGGTGACTTCGAGCGTTTTGGCGGGATCGAGGAGTTTGTCCTCGAAGAGCTCGGCCAGCCGGTAGTACGCGGCAAGCCGATCCTTTTGCCCCACGGTGCCGGCGAGCTGCGCCTCGTGGACACGCGAAAGCTTTTCCCACTCGCCGGTCGCCCGGTAGAGGGGCTCGAGAATTTCGCCGACATCGGCCTGGCGCACCCCCTCGGCAAAGAGCCCTTCGAGGGCCTCGACGGTAGGCTGGTGATCCGGCGACGCGCCGATGACTTCCCGATACGCGGCGAGAGCCCCCTCGACGTCGCCCAGTTTCGTTTGCAAGACTCGACCGAGGCGATACTCGACCTCCAAAACGTCGTCGGCGGATTGCCCGATCTCGGCTTCGCGCACCAGCACGGCCGCCAAATCGGCCCAACGCTCGCTTTGAAGAAAGAGCCGGTCGAGCGCCTTGATCGCCGTCAGATTTTCGGGGTCGACATCGACGACGCGCCGGTAACGTGCAATCGCTCCGTCGGCATCGTCGAGCTGCAGCTCGAAAATTTGCGCATTCCGAAGCCCCAACTCGACGAAGCGCTCGGTCCGCTCCGCACGAGCCAAACTGTCGAGCTCTGCGTCGTAAAGGCGGGCGACCTGCGGCCACCGGTGCACGACGATGGCCAAGCGCTCGAGACTGCCGAGCGTACCCTCGTTGCCGTCGTCGACGGCAAGCGCTCTCGCATAGGTTTCGAATGCCGCCGCGTGATCTCCGAGGGCGTCCTCGTGCAGACGAGCCACGCGGTGCAAGAGCTCGACTTTCTGGAACGGGTCGGTGGCGTGCCGGATTTGCACTTCGAGCACGCGGATGAGCTTGGGCCAGTCGCTCGTGGTTTCGTAAATCGGCTCGAGGACCGCAGCCGCGCCGAGCGGCTCGCGTTCGCCTTCCTTCAGGCCCTCGAGCGCGGCCAGCGTGGGCTCGTGATCAGGCTGACGAACCAAGAGATCGCGATAGAGCTCGACCGACCTCGCCACGTCCTCGAGGTGCTTCTCGTAGAGCTCCGCGATTCGATACTGGAAGCTGACCGCCTCGTTCGGATCCGCGGTCATGTCGCTTTCGTGCATGAGAACCGAAAGCAGCTCCTGCCAATTGCCGGCTTGTTCGTACAAGACGTCGAGGCGCGACAGCGCCTGCAGATCGTCCGGATCGAGCTCGAGGATCTTGGTGTACGTGTCGATCGCTTTCGGGACGTTTCCGAGCTCGCGCTCGTAGACGGCACCGACTTGGTAATAAATGCCCTTTTTCTCGTCGACGTCGGCGACCAAGTCCGCTTTCCTGGCATACACGATCAACAGATCGCTCCAGCGCGACAGGTCGAGGTAGCGTCGAATGAGAGCGTCGATCGCGCGCAGATCATCCGAATCGATCTCGAGGACACGGCTGTACACGGCAATCGCCGATTCCGGTCGATTGAGAACGTCCTCTTCGATGGCGGCCGCCTGGAACAGCGCGTCTTTCTTGTCCGCGGGCTCCTCGAGAATCTCGGACTTGCGTTGCAAGATGACCGACAGTTCCTGATGGCGTTCGGTGCTCCGGAACAGCCGCTCCAAGGCCTCCGCGGCCGGAAGGCTCAGCGGGTCGATCTCGAGCACGTTTCGATACAGCGCGATCGCCCTGTCGATGTTGCCGAGATCACTCTCGTGAATGCTCGCGGCCTTCATGGTGAGCGCGCTCGCGAGCATCGGTTCACCGATCTGCGCCGCCAGGTCCTCGAACACGCGAGCGACATCGCCGAATCGGCCCGTGGCACGCGCGAGCCGATCGAGTTGCTGTTGCGTGGCGTCGTGGGAAGGGTCTTCCCGCAGGGCGCGCGCCAGGGTGGCGAAGGCCGAACCGAGGTCGCCGGCGGCATCCTCGTAGAGCTGCGCGATCTGATGAAGCAACTCGACCCGCCGGGTGGCGTCCTCGCTGCGACGGACCTGGACCTCGTGAGTGCCGATGAGCTTCTGCCAGTCGCCCGTGTGCCGATACAGGGGCTCGAGAAGGTCCGCGATCGTCAATTCGTACTTCGGATCCGCTCCGAGGCGCTCGAGCGCCGCCAAGGCTCGGTCGTTGGTCGGGGCACGTTCCAGCACAGCCCGGTACCCCTCGATGGCGACATCGACGAGGCCCATTTGTGCTTCGCGCAGATCGGCCAGGCGCAACATGAGCGACAACTGCTCTTCGTCGGTCGCCGCGAGCGCGAGCTGCGCCTCGAGGTTCTCGGCGAGATCGCTCCACATGGCCTGACGCGTAAACAGCGCATCGAGGGCGCGAAGCGCCCGATCGCTGGTCGGATCGAGCTCCAGCACCTTCCGATAGGCCGACACGGCGTCCTCGGGACGCTCCAAACGCTCCTCGTAAATGCCGGCCATCGTGCCGTAGAGCGCCTCGCGGTCCTTGGCGTCCGTCGTCTGCTGGATTCGTCGCTCGACGACTCCGATGAGGTCTTTCCAACGCCGGGTGCGCGTGAAGAGCTGCTCGAGAAACGCCAACGCCTCAGCGTCGGCGGGGTCGAGCAAGAGCACGCGCCCGTACGCTTTCGCCGCGCGGTCGACGTCGCCCAGACGGTCATGAATCCCGGCAATGCGCAGCCAGTAGTCTCGGGCGAGTGCCGCGTCCTCGAGGCTGCTGGCGAGCTCCGTATACAGGGCGACCAACTGTCGCTCGGCCCCGGAGGCGGCGGCGATGGACTCGATCTCATCGCGTGTCTCGGCGAGCGCTGGATCGTCGCGAAGGGCCGACGCAAGCACGACGAAGGCGTGCTCGGAGTCGTTCGTTCGCTCGGCGCCGATGCGCGCCGCCTTGCGCTTGAGAGCCACGCGGCGATCCACTTGGGTTTCCCCTGCACCGAGGATCTCGAGAACGGCGATGAGCTTGGGCCAGTCCTCGCGCTCTTCGTAAATCGACTCCAGAATCGAGGCGGCCTCCGTTCGGAGCGGCCCGGCAAGCATCTCTTCGAGCGCCACGCGCGCTCCTTCGTGCCCTGCATCGACGAAGAGGATCTCGCGGTAGTTTTCGAGTGCCCCCAACGGGTCGGCCAGATGCCTCTCGAGAGTCTGGCCAAGCCGGAACTTGAGGTCGACGAGCTCCGCCTCGACCAGATCGAGATCGATGCGGCGGCGCAGCACCTCGACGTACGGCTCCCAACGACCGAGCCGGCCGTAAAGTACGTCGAGCGAGGCCAGGGCTTGCGCGTCGGCCGGTTCGTCTTCGAGCACTTGGACGTACGTGTCGATCGCCTTGTCGACGTCCTGGATCTCCTCCTCGTAGAGTTTGGCGATTTCGTAATGGATCGCCTTCTTCTCCTCGGGCGTCGTCGAGAGATCGCGCTGCTTTTCGAAGATGCCGAGGAGCTCCGCGAACCGCGACGTCTGCCGGTACAGCCTCTCGAGGGCGGCGATCGCTTCCGCGTTCTCGCCTTGGGCCTCGTAGACGGCCCGGTACACGTCGAGCGCCTCGCCGATCTGGTTGACGTCATCGACCAACACGCGACCGAGGCGCAGTCGGAGCATCACGGCGCCGATGGGATCGCCCCCCTCGTCGGCCAAGGCGATCGCTTTTCGATACGACGACACGACCGGGTCCCATTGACCAACGGCCTTCGCGACACGCTCGACGTCTTCGCTCGTCTGATCGTCGCCGGGGAAGAGCTCGAACGCGGCCAGGTAGCGATGAAACGCGCGCTGGGGGTCTTTGACCTTGCCCTCGTAGAGGGCGCCCACTTCGCGCAATAGGCCGAGCTTCGTCATCGGATCTTGCTCGTGGCGCAGCTTCACCTCGATCGCATTGGCGAGCGCCCGCGGGTTGTTCGCGGCCGCGTAAATCGGGATAAGCGCTTGCGCGGCGCGCAGGTTGTCCGGGTCGAGGTCGAGAACCTTCTCGTAGGATTTCGCGGCCCGGTCGAGCTTCTGCTTCTTGTCCGCCCAGAGCTCTGCGATCTTGAAAAGGAGCGAGACCTTGGCCCGAGGGTCGGCTTCTTTCGTTTCTTGCTGCTCGAGGACTCGGATAAATTCGTCCCATTTCCCGGTGTCGGCGTAGAACACCTCGAGATCGTCCCAGCGCCCGAGCGTGAGGTACTTCTTCTTGAGCGCGTCTTGCGCGCGTCGGTCGCTCGGGTCGAGTGCTAGCAGACTACGCCACGCACCGACGGCGCCGTCGTCGTCGTTCAGGCGCTCGCCATAAATCGTTCCGAGCTTGGTCAGCACTTGAATTTTCGCCGGGGCGTCGAGCGTGACGTCGGCCTGCCGCTCCAAGACGGCGGCGAGCTTCTCGAAGTCCTTCGCACGCTCGTAGAGGCCGGCGAGTGCGCCGAGCGCCTCGGCATTCGTCTCGTCGCTCGCCAAGACCTCTTGCCAGAGGTCGATGCACACGTCGGGCTTCTTCACGCGCTCGGTCGCGAGCCTGGCGATCTCGAGGAATTTGGCGGCCCGATTCGGACCCGCGGGCAATCGGTCCGCTTCGCGCCGCTGGAGCCCGAGGAGCTTTTCCCAGTCCCGACGCTTTTCGTACATTTGGCGCAGGTATTCCACCGCCTGCGTGTTGTCGGGATCGATCGCGAGCACGGCCTCGTACGCTTTCACCGCCTCGGCTTGGTTTGCAAACTTGGAGACGTAGAGATCGGCCGCCTTCGCGTACAAGGCGACTTTGTCTCGGCGGTCGGGCACGAGCAGAGCGAGCTGCAGCAGCGTCTTGACGAACTCGCTGTAGCGCTTGGACGATTCTTGCTTTTCGGCGAGCTTCTGCAGCTCCGCAATCTTCGCGAGATCGACCGAGGCCACGGGCGGGCTGATTGGTTCGCCGGCCGGTTCAAGCGGCGACGGCACCTCGTGAGCGGGCCGCGATTCGGCGGGTTCGTCATCCGACGAACGCGCATCCGCCCGCGGCGCGATCCCGGTCAGGACAGGCTCGGCCACCGCTCCGCGAGGCCGACCGGCGTCGGCGATCGCCGGAACGGGCCGCGACTCCTCTTGGACCACCGCTGGGGAGACCGCCTGGGCGACCGCCCGACCCGGCCGCGACTCCTCTTGGAAGGCCGGCGCACGCGACCCCTCGGCCTCGGCTGGGATCACGGTCGGGGCGCGGGGCGTCGGGTCGGCGCTCGAGACGGGCGCCGGTGCCGCGGCCGACCCGTCCTGGCCGTCGCGCTCGGCGGATCGAGGCGCGACCACGGGCTTCAACGTCTCGCCGATCTGCGCTTCGAACGCCCGCAATTGCGGATGCTCGGGCGAGACGGCGCTCAGTCGCTCGAACGAAAGACGCGCCCGGATTAGGTTTCCGAGCTGGCGCCACGCGATCGTGCCGGCCTGGGCGAGCAGAAACGTCGCGTGGCCGTCTTCGGCGCGCGTCGCGGTTTCTTCCGCGAGCGTGAGGACCCGGTCCCAATCGCCGTCCTTCTTTCCGTAGGCCTCCCTCAGAAAGAAGAACGCGCCTTCGCTGTCCGGATCGAGCTTGAGCGCCTCCTCGAGGAATCGCGGGCCAACGACGGCGTTCTGATGACGCACCGCCCACCGCGTTCCAAAGATCAACGCCAACCGCCCGCGCTGTCCGCGGTCCTCGGTCTGGCGCAAGATCTGCTGCTGGGCCTGCTCGAGCACCTCCAACCGACCGTGCTCCGAGAGCAGCGACTCGTAGAGAAGCGATACTTCCTTGTTCGTGGGGTCGGCGAGGTACGCGCGCGCCAAGACCCCCTCGGCCTCCGCAGGCGCAAACCGTCGCGTGATGCGGGCTGCGCGCAGCAGAAGGCGCCCCTTCGTCGCGGCATCGGTCGCGGCGCTCGCGTTGCCGAGCAGCAGGGAAACCCGCGCCTGCCACGTATTCGGTCGAAGCTGAAGGTCTTCGAGGCAAGCGCTCGCTTCGGCGTTGTTTCCGCCGCTCAGCGCGAGGGCGCGCGCATACGTCGCGGTCGCCTTGTCGAAGTCGCCTTGATCGCCGACGACGTCGCCCAACTCCACCAGCAAGGCGCTCGCGCGCGGGGCGTCGACTTTGGCCTTGAGCTCCAGCTCGAGGAGCTTCTGGACCATGTTCAGCTTGCCGAGATCCCAGTAGACTTGCCGGGCGGCATCGAGACTGTCGAGCAGCAGCGGATTGAGCTTGTAGGCATCCTGGAAATGCTTCAGCGCCCGAACGCCGGAAAGAAACTTCGTCTCGAGGACTCGACCGAGCTTGAGATGGAACTGGGCCTTGACGGCACTTGCCGCCGGCGAGGCGATCCCCTTTTCAAGCTCGTCGACGAGGCTCTGCCAGTCGCGGACGTTTTCCAGGTATGAAATACGCTCCTCTAAATCCATCAACCGCCTCGGTTAGTTCGATCGCTCCATGAAGGCTCGTCGTCCTCGCACCCTCAAATCGCACGCGCCAGGCTCGAGTGCCGCGGCAGCCTGGTTTGCGAGGTGCTGATCGCGCAAGGGAAAGGGTACCAGAGCGCGGGCTCGAAGTGGGCCACATCCTGTGCACGAGCCGCCCTGGGTGGGCACCATCGTGGCCGAGACTATACCGCCCCCGCGCCGTCGGACCGCCGGCGATTTTTCGAGCACCCTGGCGAATACCGCCCCCGCGCCGTCGGACCGCCGGCGATTTTTCGAACACCCTGGCGAACGGGACGCCGGCGGGAGCAAATGTCGGTGTGCCCCGCACGGCCACGATCGCCCCGGCAACGGCTGAGCCGCGGCGACAACGGCGTCGGCGTGGCCGCCGCGCCGCAGCCTTGGCCTTCGGCGCCGTCGACTACTGGAGCGAGCCGCCCATGCGGCGAACGATCTCTTGCGACTGAGCGCACTCGTCGCCGTACTTCACGGCGAGAGCCCCCTTGCACGTGATCTTCCAGAAGGACTGAAGTTGCTGGATGGCCTCGTTTTTCTTCGGCGGATTCAGCTCCGCGTAAGCCGTCCCGAGGTTGAAGTACGCTTCCTTGTGATCGTTGCACTTGTTGCTGTTGCACGCTTTTTTGGCGTCCTCGTACTCGGCAACCGCCTTGGAGAAGTCACCCTTGGTCTCGTACACGTCGCCGAGAAGCGCATGCAGGTTGAATAAGTGCTTGTCGTCGGCGGTGGCGAAGGAAATCCCCTCCTTGAGGACTTTCTCGGCCTGATCGTAGAACATGAGGCGGCGGTATTCGTCGGCCAGCGAGACGTAGTACTGGGTCTCGTCCGGCTTCGCCTGGATCGCTTTGGTCCAGTTCTGGATCGCGCCGGATTCGTCGTCCGTGTGGATCAGCGCCCAGGCGAGTTCGCCGTACGCCTGGCTGTAGTTGGGATCGAGCTGAATGGCGGTCTGGAACGGAGCCTTCGGATCGGCCCAACTTCCGCTGCCCTTTTCCGCGAGTTGTTCGAGCGCATAGCCCTGGCGAAAGTAGTAATCGGCGTGAACTTTCTTTTTCTCCGCGCGCTCCGAGGCTTCCTCCGCCTGCACGCTGGCGCTCGCCATCTTCTGCCAGTCTTCCTTCTTCTCGTACGCGAGGACGAGCTTCCACCAAATCCGAGCGTTGTCGGGGTCCAATTTGGTCGCCTGTTCGTATTTGGAGATCGCCTCGTCGACGTTCGAATTCTTCGCCTGATCGCCCTCGTTGGCGAGGTTCACGGCCTCGATGTTGTTTCGATTGCAGCCGGCGACGGCGACGGCGACGGCGACGACGAGGGAGAACTTGGGGCTCATGGCGCGACGGAGTCTACGAGAACGCGCGCGCGCGCGTCTACTGCTCCGAGCCACAAAAGAAAGGGGACGGGTCGGCGTTCGCCCTCCCGTCCACTCGGCGCCGAAACGCCGGCGCCACCGGTCGACTGCGCGAGGCGCGGACGTGCGTGTCAGTCGCCCGGGTTGAACATGATCGGGTACACGACCGTGACCATGCCACCCTCGGGCTGCGGAAACGACAGATTGCCGAAACCGCGCACGACGCATTGTACCACGCCCTGATCCGGCAGATCGCTCCCGCCGTCGGCCGTCATGGCCACCGCGCCGCTTCGGTCGATGACGAACTTGACGCTCACGCGCCCCTGCAAGTTGGGGTTATTTCGCATTCCGTTCTCGTAGCAGAGGCGGAATCGACCGAAGTTTTGACGAACGATGCGCTGGATGACTTCGGGGGGAAGACGACCGTTCACTTGCGTCGCGCCCTCTCGAATGCGCGGAGCCTTGACCTGGTGACCCCCGCCCAACCGGCCCCGCCCGTTGCCGATGCCCTGCCCGGTTCCGGTGCCCGCTCCGTGTCCCAGTCCGCCGAAGTTGCCGAGACCGATGCCCTCGCCCCGGCCGCCACCCCCCTCACCCACACCCGACAGACCGAGACCGCCGGCCCCGAACGAGTCGCCAATCGTGTCGCCGAACATGTTGCCGCGAGCGCTCTTTTCGTCCTGACCCGCCGATTCCTCGCGGCCCCACGGGGCCGTCGGAGCGTTCGGGTCGCCGCCACCCATCGTCGAGATCAAGCCGATCATGCCGAACTGAGCGGCCTCTTGAAGGGCGGCTTGTTTCGCGAGGTGCGGATCGGGATTGTCCTTCGGTCCTTGGACTCCGTACTTGTGCCCCGTATCGCGCGTATTCGGGTTGCCCATCGACCCTTCTTCGCCCTTGGCACGGGTGCCCGTCCCGCCCTCTTTCTGATCGGGCGCGGTCTCGGTGACCTCCTGGTCCTGCCGCTCCTCTTGCTCGCGCTCGGCGGCGGCATTCAAGAGCTTCTGCATCATCAGAATCTGATCGCGATCGATGTCCTCGCTGTCGTCGCCCCGCATGCTCGGCATGAAGAACGCGAACACCGCGACGAGCCCCATGTGCAGCAAAAACGACAGACCGGTGTACAGGAATGCCGCCGGCTCGGCCGTCGCGAGAAAGCCAACGGGAACGCGCTTGCCGGCGTTGACCGCGCTCACCTGGAACACGAGGGCACTGCCCTCGAGCTCCATTCGCGCCTTGGCCCCCGCAGGCAGCTCGTACTCGTACGCTCCGCTCATTTCCGTCGACGGTCGGGCTCGTCCCGCCGACACGAGATCCGCGAGACTGACTTTGCCGTGACCGGCAATGTCCACGTACCCGCGTGATCGCGGCAGGATGACCAGGGCAGCCCCGATTCCTCGCGATACCACGATCGGCGCGCGCGTCGTGCCGAGCGTCTCGCTCGGAATGAAATAGTCGCAGCCCGTCTTGTCGCCGATCTCCTCTCCGACATAAAACGAGCGAGGGGGCGTCAGATGCGAGACGTGCAGGACGTTCGCGTCCCACAGGATCATCACCTCGATGCTCGAGAGGTGAGCGACCTCGACTTCGTCGGGACTCACGTCCGGACCGCTCTTCAGCATCGAATAGGTAAAGCCCCCGCCGGCGCCATCGAGCGGCGGCTCGATCCCGAGGCCTGGAGCCAGCGACGGGCTCGCCGCCTGCGCTGCAAACGCAGGCGCGGCGGACGCTGCGAAGGCCGCCTGCGCCGGAGCGGGCGCCGCTGCCGCAAACGGATTCGCCCCCGACGCAAACGGGTTTGCGCTCGGCGCCGGAGCGGCGAACGGGCTGGCGCCCGCGAACGGATTCGACACGCCCGCCGCCTGAGCCGGCGGCGCCAGGTACCCTCCCGGTGGCTGCTGCGCAGCGGTCGCGAAATCGGCGCCCTCCAAAACGACGACGGTCGAGCCGATCTGAATCTGATCCCCCGGCCGCACCTTGCACTTGTTGACACGCTGCCCGTTGACGAGCGTTCCGGGCTCGTTGCCGAGATCGATGAGCGTGATGTCGGTCGGCGACGCCACCTCGATGACCGCGTGCATGCGGGAAGCCAGGTCGTCGTCCACCCGCAAGTGACTGCGGGGATCCTTGCCGACCTTGACGATGTCTTGTGCAATGGTGTCCCGACGGACGAGCTGATCTCCCTGATACAGCGCGAACGTGAGTGCGACCTTGGCCTTGCCCTGGCTGTCCATCAATAACCCCATCCCGCGCAACATCGCGCGGCGTGACACTCGCTCACGTTAGCTAAATGTTCTCGACCGACTTGAGCATTTCGGGCACGAACGAAGTCCGCGGGCGAATCAACGTCGTCCGCACTGGACCGGGCCGAACGCGAATGGTCGCGTCGGCCGGACCGAAGCCACCGGCGCTCAGCGGATCGTCTTCGAACTTGTACCCGTAATCGCCCTGCCCGCCAGTGTCCCCTTTGGTAGTCGCCGCGTCTTGCGCGCGCGACCGCGCTGACACCGTCAGGAGCGCCGCCGCAACGAATCCACCCCATAGCCACTTGTTCGTCCGTCTCATGATCCGCCTCCGAAGGTCGATGAAGGTGCCACGCTCCGGTCGAAGCGACCACGGCCGATGCGTATTGCGACTACAGTGAAATTGTGCACGGTAATTACAGTGTCAGTGTAGGCGCCGGAAGACTCGTGGTCAATTCGATTTGCGTCTCGGCACCTTGGGTGGAGCCATCAGAAGGACATCCGAGAAGACGCTTCGGTTCCCGCTTTGCCCGCACAAGGATGTTCCACCGCGGTCGCGAGCGGGGCTCGACGCGGGCAAAGCCGGACGGCGCGCGCAAAGGCACGTGGACCGAGGCGGACCGACGCATCCAGGAAAAACACTCCGTCACTTGCTTGGCGCAGCGTGGGGTGCGGACTTGGTCGTGGAAGATCCGGCAGGCGACGGGCCCGCCGAGGACGCGGCCGGCGCGGACGAGGACGCGGGCGCTGCAGACGAGGAAGCGGGCGGCGCTGCGCTCGGAGCGGCGCCGCTCGTCGCCGGTGCGGCACCCGTGTCCCCTGCACCCGCGGGCGGCGCAGGAGCGGGGGTGGCCGCGGGGTTGCTCGGCCCCCCGGCCTGCAAGAAGGTGACGGTGTCGTCGATGTCTTGCATGCGCTCCTTGCTCTTCTTCACCGCGCCGTCGTATTCCGGCTTTCCCGACGCCTTTTCGATGAACGTCTGGAAAATTTGCTTGGCCTGCTGGTAGACCGCGACGGCCTTCTCGGTGCCGCCGGTGCCGCCCGCGCTCTTGGCCTTGTACTCCTGCGTGAGGATGCCCTCGTTGAAGTACGAGTCGGGGCGCGCCCCGTCGATCTTTTTGCAGGAGTCGAGTTCAGCCTGCACCCCTGCAACCTGCTTGTCGTAGTTGCTGTCGTCGATCTGGCCTCGGAGCGCGAGCGCCAGGCCGAGATGCGCGTCGTAATCGTTCGGGTGCATTTCGAGCGCCTTGCGGTAGGCGGCTTCCGCCTTGTCGAACCCGCGAAAACTCAAATTGATCGCCGCCAGGTTCATCTGCGCTTCGAAGAAATGCGGGTCGAGCGAGGCCGCCGCCGAAAACTCCTTCACCGCGGTGTTGACGTTGCCGAGCTCGTTCAAAATGAGACCCGACGTATTGTGGATCGGCGCGTAGTTTTGGGTTTTGCGTACGGCCTGGGAGCAGACGAGCGCGGCCAGCTCCAGCTGCTGCACGTCGCCCCGTTTGGCCATGGCCGCATTGGTCGCAATCGTACGGCCGAACCGCTTGCCGCCGGACGAGGCTTTCTTTTTCGCACTTCCGAAGTAGTAGAGCGCAAGCTGGTTGAATGCGGGCATGTATCCGTCGTCGATGGCCAGCGCTCGCTGGAGGTTCAGCTTCGCGCACTCGAAGTCGGCGAGGTCGACGTCCTTGCCCGCCGCCTTCGCGTGGCAGTTCGCGCCGACCTGATCGGTGTCACGCTGCATCTGAAACATCGCGAGGTCCACGAGCGCCGGGACGTTCTGGAAGTTGGCATCGTTGACCGCCTGCTCGAGCGCGCTGATGGCAGCGTCCACGTTGCCGTCGCTCTTGTACTGGTAGAGGGCGAGCTGCGCGCGCGCGTAATGGAACTTGGGCTCGTCTTCGAGGGCTCGCTGAAAGTGCGCCTTGGCCTCTTTGTCGTTGCCGCAGCGCTGGTACGCCAGGCCGGCGTCGTAGGTCGCCTCGGGGAACTTGCTGGAGGTCTGGGCCGAAGCCGCTTCTTCGAACAACTTGGCGGATTCGGCACACGAAGCGTCGGTCCAGTCGTTCGCCTTGTCGTGGCCGTTGAAGGCATCGAGCGCGGAACTGAACCGGTCGCGCGCAGCCACGTCGACCTTGACCGTAACGCCCGGGCTGGCGGCGGCCGGAGTCGTTCGTACGCCGGCCGTCTTGGCCTCGGGAGGCGCGCCGCCCCCGCACCCGATGCTCACGGCCGCTAGGAGTCCCGCGACCGCCCACACACACGAGCAATTCTTCATGGCTTTCACCGCGGTCTGCCGCCCGAGCGGGCGGTTCACTTCTTCCTCTTGCCGGCGGGCTTGCCGCCACCGGCGGGCTTGCCGCCACCCGCGGGCTTCTTCTTTGCGGGTTCTTCGCTGTTGCTGCCCCCGGAGTCACCCAGGACCTCCGCCTTTTCCGTCGCACGGCCGTGCTCGACGGGGTGCCACAGCAGTCCGCCGAGGATGAGCGGCGGCGGTCGATCGTCGAGGCCCCCGTTCGACAGCGTGGGTGCGCCGCGCAGCTCGTCGACGACGTGGTATTCGGCCTTGTAGTTCTTGGCGAGCCACTTTTCGCAGTCGCGCGAATACTCGTCGAAGTACTGGTACTTCACCGAGTCGTCGAGGCACCGCTTGAGCGCCGGCTTCGCTTGGTGATCCTTCACGGGCTGCGAGGCCTCGTCGAGATGCTGGTAGTACGTTCCCCGGATTTCGGGGTCCTTGGCCCAATCCTTGGGGATCGGCGCTGCACGAAACTCGTCGACGAACGTGCCCCACATGAGCCCGGCGCGGGAAGCGGCCGCGATGACCCAGCGCGGCGGCGGCACGGGCTCAAGATTGGTGATCTTCTGATAGTCCTTGTCGACTTCTTCGATCGCGGCCTGCTTCTTCTGGACCCAAGGTTTTACCTTCTTGTCCATGTACTTCAGAATGTCTTCCTTGGTCGCCGGCCCTTTGTACGCAGGGAACGGCACGGAGTCGACCTTGGCCTTCTTGCTTTCCTCCGCCGAAAAGAACATGGCCTCGCCGACGGCGTCGAGCGCCTTGCCCAACCGGTGGGCGCGTTGGTCCTCGCCCTCGCTCTTGTACGCCTCGGCAATCTTGGTCTGAGCCGCGCTCCCGTCGCCCCAGAGCTTGCGAACTCGGTCGTATTCGAGCTTGCCCGGAGCTTGCGCCTTGAGATGCGTCATCGCGCGCGCGAGGGTCGCGTGGGCCTGGACTTGGATGTCGGGCGGTGCCTTGTCGAGCGTCGCCATGGCTCCTTGAAGGGCTTTGCGAGCGCCCTCCCAGTCTTCCTTATCTGCGTAGTGGGCGCCGATGGCGAACGCGATCTGCGCGGTCTCGACCGCGTTCGAGTTGCCGTAGTCCTTTTGGTACTCCTTGACGTCCGCGACAGCCTGGTCCTCCTCGCCCAGCCCCAGGCGAAGCACGACCGCGTCGGAGAGGGCCTTGTCCGCTTCCTTGCGCTTGGGATTCTCCTTCGCATAGCGCTCGTACCAGTCGGAGGCCTGATCGTAGACCGCGATGGCCTGCCAGTTGCCGCCAATCTTGTACATCGCGTCCTTCGCGAGCTCTCCCTTGTCCATGCGGTATTGAGGGTTGAGCAGCACCATGCGGGCACGAATCGCGCTCGCGACGAGGTGACCGGCCTGGAACGCCCGCGCCGCGTTTTCGACGATCTCGTCGAGCTTGTCGCACTGCGGCTGCTGGTTGTTCCGGAGCGGTGTGGCTCCGTACTTTTCCCAGAGCTCGAAGTACGCTTTGCCCCCCTTCTCGAAGAGCTCCAGTGAATTGTTGCCGCCCTTGTCGGCTTCTTCCACGATGCGTTGGGCGCGCAAGCGCGAGATGTCGCACTGCACCTTGGTGAGCAGCGTGCAGGTGTCGTCGTTCTTCTGCGCCTTGTCGCCCGCACAGAACATGTCGAGAAACTTCGGAACGTCGCTGATCATCTCGTCGAGGCACGAGGTCCGGTTCGGCAAGCCGTGGAACGTCAAGACGTTCACGCTCTCGAGGTACAGCTGCGCCGCGTAGACCGCGGAATCGTTCTCGGTGTTGTCGTAGGCGACCTCTTTGAAGCAGGCCGCGGCCTCTTCCCAGTGCTGGGCCTCGAAATAGAGGCGGCAGCGCGCGTACTTCACCTCGACGAGTTGCTTCTGACCGTCCGCGTCTTTCGCGTCCGGGTGAATGTAACAAACGTAGCGATTGAACGACTGGACCATCGACCGTTGGGCTTCGGTCATCTCTTTGGGTCGGTATTTGTCGTCCGAGTCCGCTTTGATGTCCTTGCCTACGCCCGGCAGGTTGCCGCTGCCCTTCCGGTCGGAGCCTTTGGCGTGCTGGGCGAGATAGATGTTCTGGTAGCAAAGGACCGCGGCGTACGCGGCCTCGGCCGCCTGGGGGCCCTTCGGGTCCGATTGCACCACCGAGTCGAAGGCCGGGCCGCACTCGGCCCACTTCTCGCGGAAGTAGAGAAGGTCGGCCATGTTGTACTTAATCTTGTAGATGGTCGGCCAATCTTCCTTGACCAGGCGCGGGAACTCGAACTTCGCAAACTGGTCCTCGTTCCAGGCTTCGGACACTTTTTTGTAGAGCAGCGCCGCCAGGTCCATCGTCTTCGCGTCGCCCGTGCCCCGCTGGCCCTGCGAGCCAACCGCCTCGAGGTGCCACGCCATGGCCGTCTCGGTCGCGAGGGACGCAGTCCGGTTGGCGCATTTGTCTTTCGCCTCCTGGGAGTGGTTGTCCTTCATGAAGTTGCCGTAGCGCTTGAACTGATTGTTCAACTCGCTGACGATGGCCGGCTTGTCGCCCGACTTCATCGCCATCACGGCTTCGCTGATGTGTGACTGGTATTCGCAGCTTCGATCGCCGCCGCCGTCGCGCACGAGCAGATCTTTGTAGAGCGCGACGGCCTCGGGATAGTGACCCGTGTCCAGGTAATTCTGGCCGAGGTCGTTCATCATCTTGAGCGTCTTGTCGGTCTGCCCCGCCGGATCGCCGCTCAGGTTCTTGAAGAAGTTGTACGCATCCGTCGGGCTACCCGCGAGCGCGTACACGGGGATCACGTCCTTGCGGGACGCCTCGGCAAGCTTCTTCGCATTCGGCAGCTGCGTGAATTGCGTACCGAAGTCGATCGTTTTCTTGAACGCGTCGAGAGCGTGCGGCAAATCGCCCTGGTTCCAGAAAACGTACGCGAGCTTGTACCACGCGTATCCGTAGACCTTGTTCTCGGGCGGCGGCTTCGAGATGACCTTCTGATACGCCTGCTTCGCCGGCTCCCATTTGCTCGGGTCGCTCAGCGCCTCGTTGAAAAAGAGCTCGCCGAACGCGAGGTAGGCGTTCGAAATGTACTTCGAGTTGGGGGTCTTCGTGATGAGATCGAGGTAGACGCGACGCGCGTTCGCCGTGTCCCCAGCCTGCTCGTATTCGTACGCGAGATAGTAATAGACCTCGTCCAGGAACGCGTACGCGGGCGGCGGATTCTGCGGGAACGTGGTCGACGGCTGGCCCGAGTAGTCGGTCACGAGCGTCGTGTAGTACTTGACCGCCGCCTTGCGGGACAGATTCATGGTCTTCGCGCGGGAGTTGGCGATCGATTGCTGTTGCCCCGCCATGCGCGGATTGCTTTTGCTGAGCTCGTCTCTGCGGACCTCCGCCTGCGTTTTTTCGGTGAAGGCGGCATTCTCGAGCTCGACGTAGTCTTCTGCGAGACGCCGCAGAAGCATCGGCCGATCTTTCGAGTGAGGCTGCGTGTCGTGGTAGAGCCCCTCGAGACCCTGAATCTCGGTCACCAACAGCGCGAGAGCGCGCTGGTGCAGGGCCGTCTGCCGCGCATCGCGAATGCCCGCAAGCATCTGGAAGTCGGCGGAGCCGACACCGATCTTCTTGTCGCCCTTCTTCAGCTCCTCCACCTTGGAGTGAAACGACATGGTCGGCTTGTTGTCATGGCCCGACGGGTTGAGCGTGGGGCCGGCCGGACACGTCTCGAGGTCCTGCTTCGCCTTCTCGGCGACGCATGCCGGCCCCGAAGCCGCGGTCGACGATCCGGACGACGAGGAGGACGAAGAGTCCGACGACGGAGTGTCGGCTGCCCGCGCGACGGTCGCGCTGGCGATGAACCCGGTGATGACGACGACCCAAAGCGGTAAAGCGCGATTCATCGTTACCTCGTGCACTTCGACGTGATCGTCTGGCGGTAGAACCCGAGCTCGTCGCGCCAGTACTCGCCGTTGAACGGCCAGATGACGTGCTCTTCGTCGGGCTTGACGATGTTGGCCTTCGACTCTTCGGCGGTCGTGAGCGCATTCTGCATGAGTTGGTCGAGCTGATTACGTTGCGCCGCGGTGATGTCAATCAAGATCTTCTGGCCATTACGCAGCTGCTCGTTCAAGTCGTCGAGGTTGCGCTGGTAACGGCCCATCGCGAGCTCGCCTGTGTTGCGCACGGCGAGCGCCCGGGCGTCGTGAATCGAGTCCTGGACGAGATCGCCGACCTTGGCTTGCTTGAATGCGCTCGGCGCCTTCTTGAATCGGCTCTCCTCTTCGTCGAGCAGCCGCACGTACTCCAGGTTTCGCAGGAGCTGCCGATCGGAAAGGGCGGTCTTTACGACCGGCGCCACCTTCGGGTCGAGCTGCGCCCGGTCGTCGCGGACGTCTCGCAGGAACTTGTAGAAGGCTTCTTCCTGATTCGAACCCTTCTTGAACCGATTCAAGGTCTTGGTCAGCTCTTCGCGGATTGGTTGAAACTGGCCGCGAAATCTCGCGACGATGGTGAGAGCGTCGTCGTACTGGCAGTTCGAGAAGTAGATGACCGCCTTGAGGACGTCCGCCTCGGGATAGTACGCGTGCGGGAAATACGGGGCCTGGATCGTGTGGATGTTGCCGAGCGCGTGGCTGTAGTCGCCCGCCATGAAGTAGGCCCACGACTCTTCGAAGAGCGCGTCCAGCCAGTACTCGCTGGCGACGTCGACTTTGTTCCAGTACTTGACGGCCGCGCTCAATCGCGTTTGATCGACCGTCGGCTGGTTCGTGTTCTCGTCGACCTTGATGCTCGCCGAGTAAAATGTGCGAGCCATGGACAAATAGGCCAGATCGCGGAAGCGCGCCTCGTCCTCGGAAGGGACGTCGCCTTCCTCGATGGCCCCGAGAATGCGCTCGAACGACTGCACCGCAGGACTGCTCCGCCGCATCTGGACGTTGGTGATGCCGGCGAAGAACTGCGCCTGAACGTAGTACTTGCTCTTTCGATTGACCTTGTCGAAAAGCCCGAGCGCGTCCGGATATTTGCCGTTACGGTATCTGTACCGCCCAAGCAGATAGTTGAGCTGCCAATACAGCTCCCGCTGCTCGTCGTTGTTGAATTTGGCAACGTGTTCCTCGCTGTACTTGCCGACCCGCTCGATGATGTCGGCCGGCTCCGGCAAGTCGGTGGCGAGCTTGGCCACCCAGAGGAGCGTCTCGCCGTACTTGAGGTGGTTCGGGTTGTCGGCGATCTCGCTGAAAATGGAGTACGCGGCTTGGTAGAGCCGCAGCTTGTAGAGAGACTTCGCCAAGCCGAACTGCGCGATCTGTTTATTGCCTTCGTCGTCTCCGGTTTCGCCGATCGAGACGCGATAAAACGATTGGGCCGCCTCCCAGTATTTCTCGGTCTCGTAAAGTTTTTTCGCCTGAGCGGCGACGTCGCTGCCGCCCCCCGCAGCGACCGCGGCGTGGGACCCCCCCGATTTGCGGGGCGCTGGTTTAGCCACCGGCTGGTCGGCATCCATGTCGACCGGCGACTGCTGAGCCACAGTCGCGCCTTTCGGCTTGCGCTGGGCATGCGCCGACGTAGCCGTCAGCGTCATTGCGGCGCCCAACGCCCCGACCCAAACACCGCGCATCACGAGTCTACCCATCGTCGTCCTTATTCCTCACTCGATCGTCCAAGGCGATCGAACCGATTGGCTTGGAAATAAATGTCCGGTCGTCCGCGCCATCCCGCGTTCATGCACACACCCACGGTCTCGTGGCGTCGAACCGTACGAATGCTCAGCTGAAGCCGCTCGGGGCCTCGCGGAACGCCGCGCCGGTAGCTCGTAAAAACTCAACGATGTTCATAAGATAGTCCGTCGAGCGCGGGTGATGGTAAGGACCGAGATTCACGCTTGTCAAGGCGAAAAGCCCGAGAACCGCGTGCGTCTTCGATCGGCTGCAAGCGCCGCCCGGTCGGGGGCGGACGGCAGCGTAATTGGAAAGCAGCAACGTTTTTTGTCCACGTGTCCTGGGTGCGAGGGGGGGCGACAAAGAGGCTCTCGGGACACGCGAGGGATCGGGCAGACGACACCGGTTGCCGTGTGCGAGTCGCCCGCGGGCGTCGAACGCGGGCAAGACGAGAGGACCCTACGTCCGGGGAGTGCAGTGCGTGGCCTATTCCATCGTCCATGGCCATTCCTTGTCGCGACGGAGACCGCTTTGAGAGGTTCACCGGGAGACGGTGGATGGTTTTGGACCGCGCGATCCGGGGGAAACATGCTTGACGCGTTTCGTGCGGGTCGACTAGCTTCCGACGGCGCGTTTCGCCGCAGCGCCTGGGCGCGCGGTTGCCTTAGTGCCTCGCGCTCCAATTAAAGGAGAGCCGACACGATGACCCGATCGTTACTCATCGGCCTGATGGCCATCGTGGCCCTGATGGTCTTGTCGGGCACTGGGTGCCAGTCCACAGGTGTCGGCGACCCGTGCACCCCCGGCCAAGAGTACACGCAGTCGTTTCTGGGCTTTGACGAAGGCGAAGTCAGCGTCGAGGCGCTGAGCTTTCAGTGCCAAACCCGTCTCTGCCTGGTCAACCACTTCCAGGGCCGCGTGTCGTGCCCGTACGGCCAGAACGCAAACGGGACCGCAATCGCGGGAACGTTGGCGACCCCCGAATGCAACCAAGGGGGCGGTAGCGGTGGCGCCTGTTGTGCGGGCATCAACGTGCCGGTGACCGGCACGGCGGACGGTCTGGGCGGACCGATGTCGGTGTCGCCGACGCCGAGCGCTGGCGACACCTACGTCAATTCCGACGAAATGGCCACCGTACCGCCACAGTGCAGCAGCCGATTGGCCGCCGATGCCGTCTATTGCTCGTGCCGTTGTGCCAACGTCAATGGACTGACCAACGACGGCTACAACTACTGCACGTGCCCGACGGGCTTCGAATGCACGCAGCTCGTGAGCTCGATCGGCGGCAACGCCAACCAAGGTCTCACCGGCGCTTATTGCATCAAGAGCGGGAGCGCTTACAACCCGGCCGTACCGTGCTCGGCCTGCGATCCATCGAGCGCCACCACCTATTGCGGCACCACACTCCTGCAGGGCGCCACGGAGAAATGAGCCCGACCGAGATCGGATCGAGGGCCGAGCTCGCCGTCGCCGATCTGCTGTTCGCTCAGGGCTTCGAGATCTTTGCCCGCAACCTGCGGCTCGGCGCCCTCGAGATCGATGTGGTGGCGATCCGACAAGGGCTGGTCGTCATGACGGAAGTGCGCACGCGCGGGCCGGGCGCTTGGGTGCGGGCGTTCGAAAGTGTGACTCGGCCCAAACGGGCGCGCCTCATCCGCGCGGCGGGACGGCTGTGGAGGACACGTCTGCGCCAACGGCGCGGTTTGAAGTGGGTGCGCATCGACGTGGCCGCCGTCACATTCGCAGGGGCGGCGACCTACGTCGAATACGTGGAGGGTGCGATCGGCCGCTGACCGGACGCCTCGACCTCGACCTCGACCCTCGACCCCGACCCCGACCCCGACCCCGACCCCGACCCCGACCCCGACCCTCGACCCTCGACCCTCGACCCTCGACCCTCGACACGTCGAGGTCGAGCCTACGTTCCGAGCGCGCTTTTCATGGCGGCGCGAACGCGTCCGAGCGCAGCCACGGCTTCGTCGCTCTTGCCCGCCTCGAGCGCGGCCAATCCGGCGTCGACGTCCCCGAGCTGCTGAGCCTCGCTGCGTCGTAAGCTCGCGACCATCTCGGTGAAGGCGTCGAAGAAGTCCTGCAGCTCATCGCCCCGCCGCAACCGAGCGTCGACGTGGAGGCTGCCCTCGCCGACCTGCTTGAGCAGCCGCTTCATCTTGTGGACCGGTCCTGCCACCTTGTGGGTGAAATAGATGCCAAGCATCCCGATCAAGACGACCATGAGCGCGAGCCCACCGACGAGCGACACGATCATGCCGCGCTCGCGCCGAATGAGCGATTCTTGCTGTTCGGCGATCACCTTGTCGTGAGCGTTTGCCTCCCGGTTGAACTCGGTCCATAGCTCCGGGCTGTCCGAGGCAAAGTCGCGGATGTTCATCCGACTCACTTCGGACACTTTCTTGCTCTCTTCGACGAGCGCGGAGCTTTCGGTGACCAGGGCGCGCGTCGTCGTGTACAGCACCGCGCCCGTGACACCGCTGATGACGATCACGATGGCGACGAGAAAGCCCGCGTACTTGAGCTGAAAGCGCGAGTCGATCAAGTAGTTTCGTGCGTAGCGCTTGTAGGTCCCGGTCCCAGGTTCCTTCGGCGAGATCGCTTCGGTCGTCATCGATGATCCCTCTTTTTCGTCGATCCCTCGTCGGAACACCCAGACGGGGTACCGTTACTGAAAATTCTGCGCGAACAACTCCGTGGCTCTCGCGGCTACCACACCCATCAGCTGATCCTCGGAGTTGCTGTCGCCCGCCCGGGCGCCGGCCAGCGTCGCTCCCGCCGGAACCTCTCCGCGAAGATCTTTTCCGGGGTACGAGAACACGGCGATCTTGACTCGAACCCGCAGTCCGTCGCCCGAGTAATCGAACGGATCCACGCTCACGGAAAGGAAGTAGCCCTTGAGACGCCTTTTCGTCACCACCGCGCGGGCCGCTTCCGACGTCTCGCGCATCGGTGCGATCTCGTAGCCACCCACCTCGGCCAACTTCGACGCAATCGCTTCGCGCACGATCCGTTCGACTTCGCTCGAATCGCGCGACGAATGGTTCACGATTCTCGAGACCGACACATAGAATCGCGGGGTGGCGACGGCGGCCCCCCTCGATCCTTCGGCCGGCGCTTCTTGCGCCGCTTCGATGGCGTCGATCGCGCGGTCGATTTGCTGCTTGACCGAAGGTTTGACTTCGACGGCCGATCGGCCCCTCAAACACGGCAGCGATGCGGCCCGCGCGAGGCGCTTGAGGGCGACTGCGACCGCCTGCCGCACGACATCGCTCGGATCGGTCAGCCCCCCACACAACGGACCGATGGCTCCGTCCTCGTGGGTGGCCCCGAGCGCGAGAGCGGCGTTCGTTCGAACACGGAAGTCGTCCGGCTCGCCCGAGGCCGGCGGATACTTCATGCGATCGGCGAGAAACTGGACGCGTCCATCGGCCAGGCTGGGCGCGGCGATCAGCAGCCACCCGAGCATCAGGACCCCGATCGCGCCTTTTGCCATCGATCGCCAAGACACGCCCATCCCACATGGCACGGCACCATGAGCGCAAGCGTTCCTTCGGGAGCCGGCACCCACCCTGGAAGCCCTCGCACCCGCCGCTTCGCCATCGGTTGGCTTAGCTTCGCACTGATCGTCAGCCTGGCCCGGACCGCGCAGCCTCACGTGATGTTTCCCTCGTATGCGACCTACGGCGCGCCACGAATCCAGCTGAAGGGCCACGCTCACGTTGAAGCCGCGGTCACGACCGCTTCGAAGGGCTCCGTCACGATCCTCTCGGGAGCCGTCACCGACGACGCGTCGAACGTCGCTCCCTCGCGCGTCGCGCTCCGCGTCGTTCACGCGACAGACGCCGGAGCCAACGACCGGGACGCGGACGTCGCGATCGCCTCGGCCTCGCCCGAGTCCTGCGGCCCTTCGGGGGACGGCGCAGGGCGCATCGCGATCGAAACGTCCACGCGGCTGGTTCTGTGGACCGACGCCTCCGCACGGTTCTGCGTCCGACTCGTCCTCGTGCCCGATCGCTACGTCGCGATCCTCGATGTGAGCGGAGCCCCCTTGCTCGACGATGCGACGATCGCCGTGCCATTCGATCTGTTGCGCAAGAACCTGACGCTCATCTTCGATCCGGAGCCTTCGGCACTCTCGATCGACGAGCACGCCGTCGCGGTCGTCGTCCGAGCCTCGACCGAAGAGGAGGGCCGCGCGAAGCCCGCGGCCGACCTGACGATTCAGCTCTCGGCGGAGACCGGACTCGGCATCGGTAGCGCGATGACGGATGCATCCGGACATGCGCGCTTCTCGGTGCCGAGCTCCCAGATCGGACCTCCGGGGCCCGGCGAGCTACGGGCGAGCTTCTCGGGCGATGCGGACACCGGACCCGCCACGCGGGTCACGTCGGTCGAGCGACGTACAGTCGTCCGTCTGATCGCGCCCGACGCCCGCGCGGGGGCGCTGCCCGCCGGGGGTCCGGAGGAGGGAATCGATGTGCGCGTACGGGCGATCGCCGATTGCACGTCTCGTGGGTGCCGCACGATGCCGTCCGGCATCGTGACGGCCCGCGTCGATGACACCGTCGTGGGCGCCGCAGCCCTCGTGGACGGCGAAGCCCGCATCGCGGTCCACTTTGCAGCGCCGGACGTCCGGCCCGTCGCGATCGCCCTTCGTTACGTTTCCGGCACACCTTGGTTTCGGACCACTGGCGACCTCCTCGTCGTACAGCCGATCGGTGGCCCGAGCCGCTGGGGCCGAATCGGCACAGTGCTCGCCGGTTTCGCAGCACTCGCGTGGTTTGTGGCGATGCGAATTCGGATCGCGCCCCGGCGCGATCCGATGCGGCCGGCGGGTGACCCCGGCCCGGTCTCAGCGGGGATCCGCCAGGTCGACGCCGACCCCTCGACTCCCGGTTGGAGCGGTCGGGTTGTGGACGCACACGATGGCGGCCGCATTTCCGGCGCGACGGTTCGTGTCGAGCGAGCCTCCTTCACGAGAAGCGAGGTCATCGCTCAAGATCTGTCCGACAGCCGGGGAGAGTTCAGCCTGCCTCTCGAACAGGCGCTGCCGAGCGACCGGCTGGTCATCGAGTCCGCCTACCATGTCGAGTTCGAGCACCCGCTCCCACGTCCAGGGTCTCTCGAAATCGCCTTGGTGCTCCGAAGACGCGCCCTGCTCAATCGTCTGGTCGATTGGGCACGCAAGCGAGGAGGCCCGTTCGATGCGCGCCCGGAGCCCACCCCCGCCCAGGTCCGGGTAGCGGCCTCTTCGGAACCTGCCGTCGCACGATGGGCCGATGCGGTCGAACGCGCCGCCTTCGGGGGGGTCCAGGTGGACTCGGCCACACAAGCCGAGGTGGACCGTCTCGACCCCGACGCACCGCCCGAAGCAACGGCCCGATCGGAGCGAGCACGTTGACGGCGATCGTCCCGGCTCCGTATAGTCGCCCGCCGCGCCGCGAGTGGCGGAATTTGCCCATGATCACTGTCGTCATCCTCGTCGCGATCGTCGTCGTGGTCGGCGCGTTCGCCCTCGGTCTCGCGCGTTGGCGTGCCGTCGCAGGGCTCCAGACGACGGCCGAATCGCCGCTGGCCCGCCACCCTCCGCCTGCGGTGTTCCCCCAGAAGAATCGCGAGTCGACGCCTGCGATTCCGATCACCGAGTCTCTCTCCGAGTCGGACGTCGTTTCCGACCGCGGACGCGTCCCCCCCGCCAAAGCCACCCCCGCCAAAGCCACCCCCACCGAGGCGCCCCCGCCGGTCAAAAAAGACGTTGCCGGCCTGCGCAAAGGACTGGCCGCAACCCGCGGCGGGTTCATCGCCAAGTTGACGGCCCTGTTTCAGGGCAAAAAGGAGTTTGACCCGGCGATCCTCGAGCAGCTGGAAGAGGTGATGCTCGCAAGCGACGTCGGACCCAAGACGACCCAATCCATCTTGGCGCGTTTGCGCGAGTCACTGGGCCGAAACGAGCTGCGGGACGCGGATGCGATGTGGGCGGCGCTCCGCGCCGAGGCAACCCGGATTCTCACGATCGGCGAGGGTGCTATCCGCCTATCGACGAAACCAACCGTTGTATTGATGGTGGGCGTAAACGGTGTGGGGAAAACAACGACGATCGGAAAACTCGCAACGCATTACACATCGATCAATAAAAAAGTGGTGTTGGCGGCCGGCGACACTTTTCGCGCGGCCGCCGTTCAACAGCTCGAGATTTGGGGTAAACGGGTGGGCGTCGAAGTCGTCCGGGGCAAAGAGGGCGCTGATCCGGGAGCCGTGGCCTTCGACGCTACGACGCGCGCCAAAGAAGTGGGCGCGGATCTGCTCTTGGTCGATACCGCGGGGCGACTGCATACGAAGGCTCCCTTGATGGACGAAATCAAAAAAGTTCGTAAGACAATCGGAAAGGCCATGGAAGGGGCGCCCCACGAGACTTTGCTCGTGCTCGATGCGACGACCGGGCAGAATGCGCTTCAGCAGGCTTCGATGTTTCGTGAAGCCTTGGACTTGACCGGGATCGTGTTGACGAAATTGGACGGGACGGCCAAGGGCGGCATCGTGCTCGCAATCTGTGACGAATTGCGCGTTCCGGTGCGTTATGTGGGTCTCGGGGAGCGCGCCGATGACTTGCGCGAGTTTCACGCCGACGAGTTCGTGGAGGCCTTGTTCGGCAGGGGCGAGGAGGAAGTCGCCGCTGCGTGAGAATCCGAACCACACGCGGCCGGTGCCTCCTGCCCTCGCCGCTCTGCCCTCTCAAAACATCCGTCTCCGGGACGAGGCCTCGATGATGTCATCGAGCGCCGCCCGAGGATCGTCTACACAGGTGATTCATTGTGACAGGATCCGCGCCAACACCGACTCCACAGACGGATACCGGCAGTGGTGGAGATTTGGGACTCGATCAAGCCGCTTGACACTTAATCCCGTTGCTCAGCCGAAATCGCGCTGATATAGTCGCGCTCTCTTTTGCTGTAAGCCTGATTCCCCAACAATTTTGATAGTTTAGCACGACCCGTCGTGATGATGACTGTGTGGCCGCTTCGTTGGAGCATGCGGCCAACAACGCCTCGAAGGATGCAGAAGGGGTAGCGATGAAGCAGGCTCGCAGGTGGCTTCTACTGGCGGCGGCCATAGTGCTCGTGCCGCAAGCGGCACACGCGCAGAAGAAGCCCACCAAGGGCGGGAATACCGGGGCCGCTACGGCCGCCCCCATAGGCGGAAGCCCCGCCCCCGCAGACGCAGATGTCGATCCATCCGCAACGCCGGCGACACCGCCTGCCGCGGGGGATCAAACGACCGCCGCTCCGGGCGCTCCGGCCACCCCGGGTGCGCCGGCCGCGGGCGAGCTCGCCGCGCCGGGCGGCGAAGCCGCCGGGACGCCCGACATCTGCCAGATCACTCCCGACGCGCCGCAGTGCCAGGTCGCCAAGGAAATCAATCTGAATACGGAGGCGAAGAAATCGATACGAGCGGAGGTCTACGCCGTGCAGCAGCAGTACGTCATCAAGGCCCACAGGCTCGAGATCATGCCGTACTTCGCGTTCACGCTGAACGACCAGTTCGTCAGTCACGACGCGCCCGGCCTCGCCCTCAACTATTACATTACCCAGGTACTCGCCGTCGGTCTCAATGGAAATTGGTACGGTGGACTGAATTCCAACTCGGGTTTCGATTTCGAGGTTCGCCGCTCCGCCATCATCGAGGTTCCGTTGAATGACTACCAGGCGGGCGGCGACCTGAACTTCACCTACGTACCGATGTACGGCAAGTTTGCCGGCTTCGGCGACTTCATATTCAACTACGACGCCTACATCGAGGGGGGCGTTGGCCTCATTCGCACCAAGCCGATTCCGGTCATCGACCCCGATAACCGCAAGTTCGATTGGAACAACCTCGTCAACTTCGACGTCGGGATCGGCTTCCGAATCTTCTTCAATCGCTGGCTCGCGGCGATCATCGAGGTGCGAGACATCATGTTCTTCGACAAGATCGAGAACTATCAGGTCGCCACCGGTGCAACGACGTTGCCGTTGAACAGCCCGCAAAACCCGCTGAATCCGGCGACCTGGTACGACCCCAACACGCACTTCACGAACGACGTTCAGCTGCAGGTCGGCCTGTCGTTCTTCTTGCCAACCTCCTTCGACTATCGGTTGCCCAAGTGAGAACCCCGACAAGGACGACGATGAAACGGCGTTTCATCCGCGCGGTGCTGGCGTCCGTTGCGGCCGCGGCCGCGCTGTTGTCACCGGCAGGCCCGGCCCGCGCTCAGGAGCTTCAGCTGACCGGACCGCTCAAGGGCGCACCGGCCGTTCGGCACCTGCGGCTGTATCGCAAAGGCCGCCTCGAAATCTCGCCCTCGGCTTCGTTCACGCTCCTGGACGAATACCGGCGGACGATCTTGGCGGGCGCCCAGCTCAACTACGCGATCACGGATTGGCTGGCGATCGGCGCGTGGGGCGCGGCGGGAGTGGTCAGCTCGGCGACCAAGCTGACGACGGAAATCGATCAGACGGCGCCGCGTGATATCCGCACAGCGACGGAAGTCAATCACAGTGCGTCGCCGTATGGGGGCCAGGCCTCGTTCTCCGATCAGACGGCAAAAATCAACTACATCGTCGCCCCGCAGCTCACGTTCATTCCGTTTCGCGGCAAGCTGGCCATTTTCAACAAGATCTTCGTCGACAGCGATCTGTACCTCGCCGCCGGCGCGGCCTTCGTTGGAATCAAAGAGCGCGCGAGCTGCGGCGGAACGAAAGAGCTTTCCTGCTACGAACCGCAGTCGTTCGATCTCGCCTCGGAAACGAAAATCGCGCCCACGTTCGGCGTCGGTTTCCGCTTTTATCCCGCAGGCTTTTGGTCGCTGGGGGTCGAGTACCGCGCCGTTCCGTTTTCCTGGAACCGCGGGGGCTTCGACACGCGCGGATCGGGGCCCAACGGCAATTACCCCGACGGCCAAATCAACTCTCAGGACGATACGTTCAAGTTCAACCAGTTGGTCACGGTGTCGATCGGCTTCTACTTCCCCACGGCGCCGAAGCTCACCGACTGAGCGCGGTGAACGTGGCCGGCCGCCGTGGCGAGATTCGACCGCCGAACGGCCTCGCTCCGAGGTGCGCTCGCACCCGCCGCCTGAGTTTTTTTCGCGTGATCGAGCCCGCAGGTCCGGTCGGCAACCGACGGCCACGACTTCGTTCGGATGCGGACGCGCGGGCTGGACTCTAGCCCCTCGCGCGAACGACCGGGCCGGTCGCGTCCCGGTCAGGGGCTGCGTTTGACTACGCGACCGGACCCGTCCACCGTGTACGCCGACGGCAGCGCCCGTCGAGCGGCGTCGCGCTGATCGGCCGCGATCGTCCATGCCCGTGCCGCCAGACCTTCGGCGATGCGGTTGCGGACGCGGACACTCTCGTCGTCGAGCAAAAGCGCCGTGAGGGGTGCCGTGCTCGCCGCATCTTCTTGAGCCAGAAGCGTCGAGACCGCGTGAAAGCGCGCGGGCTCGTTCACGTCGAGGAGAAAGCGCTCGACCTCATCGCGGATGCCGGGATGCCGGTGATCCTCGAGCGCTCTCAAGATTTGTACCTTGGGGTCCACGAACTTTTGGTACTCGGTGTCCCATCTCGAAAGCCAGCGAAGCAGCTCCTCGACGTACTCGTTGTCGTCGGCGAGCTCTTTCAAGATCTTCACCGGCCACGCCAGGCTTTCGGCCTTGTTGGCGAACGCTCGGACCGGCTCGATCGCAGCCTTTCCCGCGCGAAGGATCCCGCGAAAGGCCGATTCCTTCTCTTCCTGATCGGTGATCGACGGATCCATCTGAAAAGTGAACCGCTTGAGCAGAGCCTCCGCCGCCTCGGCGGTGCCCATTTCGGCGAGCGCCTGAATCGCCTCCTGCCTGTCGTAGTTCTGGACGCGCTTTTCGATGCGATCCGCCCATTTGGCCGCCGGATTGCTTTTCACGCGCGGCTTGGGCGCCGGCCCACTCTTGAATCGATCGAAGAGACCCATGACTTGCTTTCCCGGTACCCCGGATCGGCCGCGCGGCACGCGCCAGTCTGCCCATCACCGGACCGAACGCAAAGAGCCGACCGCCCACTCTACCGCACGCTCTGATACATAGGCGGACGGCGCCGATCCTCAAGGCAGGGGCACAGCGATCAGCACGACTTCTTTGTTCCGGGACTGAACCTGGTAACGCACCGGCCGACCGTACTTCTGCTCCGCGTCCGACTCCATGTTTTGGATGCGAGCCGTGAACGTCGCCTCGCTGACGTGCTCGGTCGATTCTCCGATGGCGCTCTTGGCCGCCACGTACTCGGCGTAGATCCGGGCATAGTATTGCGCCGCGGGCTCAGCGGACAGGGCCTGAACCTGATCGGTCGCGATACCGGCCGACGCCTGATCGTCCAGGGCCTCGGTGTAACGAGACGGGTGGCTCGATACGGAGACCCGGCCTTCGGCGTCGGTGGTGTCCTCTTCGACGCCCATCAGCTGATTGAGCAGTTGATCGATGCGAAATGCGAGCCCGCCGAGCTCCGCATGCTCGAGTTCGAAGCGCTTGTCGGTCTGCCCGTTCAGGATGGCGAGAAGCCCCTCTTCCAGCATGTTGATCGGCCTCGTAATGTAACTGCCGAGCATCCAGCTCGCGACGACGACGAGGACGATTCCCATCGCGAGCGCCCCAAGAATCGGCAAGAGAACGAACATCGTCGGGTCTGCGATGAGCGACGCGGGCGCCGCCACGACGATGAGAGCTCGCTGCCCTTCGCCAAAAGCGGCGAGCGGCGCAGCCGCCATGAGCAGTTCCGCCTGCCTTATCACGTCGGTTTGCTGATGTCCGAGCGCGTTCTTGAGCATGTCTGTGGAAGCGCTCTGCACGCCCTCGTCGAGCTGCGCCGCCTGCAGGGCGGAATGGCCCACCACTTCGAATCCGTCGCCTTTCGGAACGACGATCACGATGGGCCGTCCTGTGGTGGCCTCGCTGACGCGCGACAGCGTGTCGTTCAGAGGGCGCCCGATGACGAGGCTGCCGACAATCTTGCCCTGATCGTCTCGAACCGCAACGTACGACGCGAGATAGCGATCGCGCTCGTACCACACGTCGGAGCCGGATTGCCCGGTCCGCAGGGTGGCGGAAAGACCGCTGTTGCCGGTCGCCAGGTCGTCGCCGCGGCTCAGGCTCGAGTTGTTGCGCCCGACAATCCGGCCGTTGGCGTCGATGATGGCGACCAGTGTCGGCACGTTTCGCTCGAACAAGGAAGCGTTTTTCATGCGGCTGACCAGAGCATCGCACTGCGTCGTCGCCGCATCGCCCCGGGCCGTCGCCGTCGCCTTGCTCAACGCATCCAACGTCGCAGCCTCGGACGCCGCCGCGGCGAGCCAACGCTCGGCTCTCAGCCCATCGAGCTGAAGGCGGCTGGCGGCCCCGTTCGCGGCGTCTTCGGCTTGCGCCGACAGCTCGTCCTTGTTGCCGGTTGCCGTGCCGAGCGCAGAGCGCACGAGCAAGAACGACAGCAGCGAGACGATGACCACGATCAACGAATTGACCGCGATGAGCTTGATTCGCATTGGCTCTCGGAACTCCTCCCCGGTAACCCCGCACTCGGACGCGCGCTACGTTACCAAGATCAGGCCGACTCGACGTCGAAAGAGACAGGCGCCCTCACGCGCTGCCGCTTTCACCCGCCAAAAACGCTACCATTCGCCCGCCGACGGCGGCAACATGCGTGTAGGCGGCGGCGTATGACTCCGGAAACCGCGCCGCCGCTCGCACTGGTCGTCGACGATCCACGGTTCAATCGGCACGTGCCGACCGGGCACCACCCGGAACGGCCCGAGCGGCTCGTCGCCGCGCGCGACGCCCTCGCCCGGACGTCAGTCCGCTTCGAGCGCGTGGCGGGGCGGGCCGCGACCGACGAGGAGCTCGGCCGAGTGCACCTGCCGAGTTTTCTCGCCGCACTGTCGAAGCTGCGCGGCCGAAGCGGGTATCTGGACCCGGACACGTACGTGTCGCCCGAGAGCGTCGACGTGGCGGCTTGGGCCGCAGGCTCGCTCGTGGCGATGGTCAACGCGATGATCGACGGCCCCGTGTCCAAGGGAATCGCGCTTCTGAGACCGCCCGGGCATCACGCGCGACCCGCGAGCGCGATGGGGTTTTGCCTCTTGAACCACGTCGCGATCGCAGCCGCCCACGCCCAATCCCGGGGCCTCGAGCGAATCGCCGTGGTCGATTGGGACGTGCATCACGGCAACGGCACGCAGGAGATCTTCTGGCGCGATCCGCGCGTGCTCTACGTGTCGACGCACCAGTTTCCGTGGTATCCGGGTACTGGAGCGGTCGACGAGATCGGCGAAGCGGAGGGCCGAGGGTACACGGTGAACGTGCCGCTCGCGGCGGGCGGGGGCGACGCCGTGTACGCCAGCGCATTCGAGCGCATCGTGCTGCCGGTGGTCGAATCGTTTGCGCCCGAACTCGTTCTCGTGAGCGCCGGGTTCGATGCGTCGGCACGCGACCCGCTGGGCCAAATGGATCTGTCGCCGGATGCGTTCGGGTGGATGGCACGAGAGCTTTCAAAGATCGCAAGCGGCTCCGCCCAGGGGCGCATCGCGCTCGTGCTCGAGGGTGGCTACGATCTGGTGGCGCTCGAAGCGGGGATTGTGAAGGCCGTCGACGGATTGGTGCTCGGACGAGCGGCCGATTTACCGCGCGCCGACGACGACGAAGCGATTGACCGCGCGGCGCGAGTCGCGCGGCAGAACTGGAAAGCGGTCGGTTAGCGATCGACCCCGACCCCG
>Ga0187863_10000440_pt1 | contig 35950 bp, 30 predicted proteins | sample June2016WEW_11_1_FD_132975 | JGI IMG/M metagenome (GOLD analysis project Ga0187863, IMG submission 132975) | Peatland microbial communities from SPRUCE experiment site at the Marcell Experimental Forest, Minnesota, USA - June2016WEW_11_10 | ecosystem: Environmental > Terrestrial > Soil >...
CATCTTTACCGAGATTGCCATTGAGCAGTTGCCCGGTATAGTGAGTTTCTTTGAGCACGACGTGCCGCTGGCCTTTGCCGATGCGAAGGATCCAGCGCTGAAGGCAGAGTTTGCAGTGACCAATGCCAAGGTGATTGCGGAACTGAAGAGCTATCTTGACTGGCTGAAGTCTGACTTGCTGGCGAGATCGAATGGAGACTATCGCATCGGCGCGGAGACGTTTCAAAAGAAGCTTGAATACGACGAGATGGTGGATCTTCCGCTCGATAAACTGCTTGAAATCGGTCGGGCCGATCTGCGCAAGAACCAGGAGCATTTCAAAAAAGTTGCGCATGAATTGGAGCCGGACAAAACTCCAGGCGCGGTGCTTGAGGAGTTGGGAGAAAATCATCCCGCCCCGGATCATCTCCTGGACGCTTTCCGGGCCACATTTGCTGGCTTGGTGAGTTTCATTCGCGCGAATCATATCGTGACCATCCCTTCGGACGTGCGGCCGATTTTGGAAGAGACTCCGCCTTTCATGCGCGCCACTACCTTTGCCAGTATGGATACGCCGGGACCATTTGAGACGCACGCGACCGAAGCGTATTTCAACGTGACCTTACCCGACCCATCGATGAAACCGGATGAGGTGGAAGGTTATATGCATTCATTTAACGTGGGCACGGTGATTTCGACTGCGGTGCACGAGGCCTATCCGGGGCACTACATTCAATTTCTCTGGTTGCCGCAGGCCCCGAGCCGGGTGCGCAAGTTGTTGGGCGCCAACACAGATGTCGAAGGATGGGCGCACTACTGCGAGCAAATGATGCTCGACGAAGGGTATGGGCTGCCTGGAGCCGGAGCCAGTGATAAGCGCGAGGCAAAATTCCTGCGCCTGGGGCAACTGCAGGATGCGCTGCTCAGGAATGCGCGCTTCATCGTGGGCATTGAGATGCATACCGGCAAGATGAGCTTTGACGAGGCGGTCGCGTTCTTCCAGAAAGAAGGCTACCAGTCAAAGGAGACGGCGATTGTCGAGACCAAGCGAGGAGCCGGCGACCCGACTTATCTTTATTACACGCTGGGCAAGCTGGAGATCATGAAGCTGCGCGAAGATATGAAGAAGAAGCAGGGCGCGGCATTTTCACTGGAGGAGTTTCACAATAATTTCCTGCGGCAAGGATTCCCCCCGATCAAGATTGTGCGAGAAGCTATGCTGGGTGATAACAGTCCGGCGTTATAAAGTACTCGAACTCTAACCCTTGGCGGGAAAGACATGAGAATCCGCAAGCAAGTGGCACGCATCTTCAAGAGTTGTTGAGATGAGGAAATTGGTATGAGCAAACGAGTTCGCAAAGCAGTTTTTCCCGCAGGCGGGCTGGGCACGCGCTTCTTGCCGGCCACAAAGGTGATCCCCAAAGAGATGCTCGCGCTGGTTGACAAGCCCATCATCCAGTACGGGGTGGAAGAAGCGATCGCGTCTGGGATTGAGCACATCATCATCGTCACCGGTCGCGGCAAGAGCGCAATGGAAGACCACTTCGACAATAGCTTTGAATTGAATGCGACGCTTGAAAAGCGGGGCAAGCTCGACTTGCTGGCCGTTTCGCGGGGAGTATCTGCGCTGGCGAAGATCAGTTACGTTCGTCAGAAGGAACCGCTTGGTCTGGGTCACGCTGTGCTCTGCGCCAAGGACATGATAGGAGATGAACCGTTTGCCGTGATTCTTCCCGATGATGTGATCGATGCCGAAGTTCCCTGCCTCAAGCAGATGATCGACGTATTCGATGAAAAGGCCGGTTCGGTGCTGGCAACGCAAACCATCGCGGGGCCGGAGATCAGCGCATACGGCGTGCTGGCCGGTTCGCGGGATCCCAACAACTGGCGGATTTTCGACTGCACCGGCATGGTGGAGAAACCAAAGTTCGAAGACGCGCCGTCAAAAGAGGCGATCATTGGCCGCTATGTTCTAACGCCAAGAATCTTTGCATTGCTGGAGCAGACGACTCCCGGTGCAGGCGGCGAAATTCAACTTACCGACGGCATCAAGGCGCTGCTCAAGGAAGAAAAAGTTTATGGCTATATATTTGAGGGCAAGCGGTTCGACGCTGGCGATAAGTTCGGCATGTTACAAGCGACGGTGGAGTTTGCGCTGAAGCGGCCCGACCTTGGGCCGAAATTCCGTGAATATCTAAAAGGGCTGGAGCTGTAAAGCGGAGTTAGCGGAGCTAGCGTTGTTAGCGGAGTTATATCTATGCCAACCCCGCAAGCACCGCTAGCTCCGCTTCTTACGCCTTCCACTTGATATTGCACCCGACAGATGGCTGTTGATCTTTGGGTATGGGGTTGCCTGCAAGCACCTGATCAATAGCGGCGCGCAAATCCTGGCCGGTGACGCGAACTCCGTTGCTGGGGCGGCTCTGGTCAAACTGTCCGCGATAGACAAGGTGAAAGCCCTCGTCAAAAAGAAAAATATCAGGAGTACACGCGGCCTTGTAAGCATGAGCCACGGCCTGCGATTCATCATATAAGTAGGGAAAGACGAAACCGCAGGTTTCAGCCTGCATCTTGAGCCCTGCGGGGTTGTCGGCGGGGTGTATAACTGCGTCATTGCTGCTGATGGCGACGATACCGATCGGCTTTCCTATGTAGTCTTTGCCGAGAGCGGCGATACTCTTTTCGATGTGTTTCACATAAGGGCAGTGGGCGCAGATGAACATGACCAGCAGCGCCTTCTTCCCTCGAAAATCGTCGCGGCGCACAATCTTGCCGCTGACCACGTCGGTAAGCGCAAAATCAGGCGCAATGGTTCCTAATTCGAGCATGGTTGATTCGGTAAGGGCCATTTGGATATCTCCTAGTTGCTTCTGACTTAGAAACTTACTAACTCACTAAAACAGCGGTGTCTGCCTTCCCGGCAGGTCGAGTCCGAAGTGCTCATAAGCAAGGCGCGTAGCCATGCGGCCGCGCGGTGTGCGGTCGAGAAATCCAATCTGGATGAGGAACGGCTCATACACTTCTTCGAGCGCGTCTTCCTCCTCAGCCAGGGTTGCCGCCAGTGTGCCCAGTCCTACCGGGCCCCCGTCATACTTCTGAATAATGGTGAGCAGCAGCCGGCGGTCGATTTCGTCAAAGCCATGGGCATCGACCTCCAGCATGGTCAATGCGGCGTTGGCTATGGGACGGTCAATGACGCCGGTGCCGCGAACCTGTGCGTAGTCGCGGACGCGGCGCAGCAAGCGATTGGCAATGCGTGGTGTGCCGCGAGAGCGAAGTGCAATTTCAGCCGCGCCGTCCTGGTCGATGGGAATCTGCATCACTTCCGCGGAACGCGTGACGATGAACCGCAGCTCCTCTTCCGTATAAAACTCCAGCCGCAGCAGAATTCCGAAGCGTGACCTCAAAGGCGAAGAGAGCAGTCCAGGCCGTGTTGTGGCGCCGATGAAAGTGAACGGGCGGATCTCCATCACATGCGTCCGCGCCGCGGGTCCCTGGCCGATGATGATGTCGAGTTTATAGTCTTCGAGGGCAGTATAGAGTTTTTCTTCCAGCACCGGCTGCATACGGTGAATTTCGTCCAGAAAGAGCACCTGGCGTTCGCGGAGGTTGGTCAGGATGGCGGTCAGGTCGCCCTGAATCTGCAGTGCAGGGCCAGAAGTTTGCTGGAAGCCGACGTCGAGTTCGTTGGCAATGATGGTGGCCAGGGTGGTTTTCCCCAGGCCGGGAGGTCCGAAGAGCAGCACGTGGTCCAGTGCCTCGCCGCGGGATTTGGCGGCTTCAAGGGCGATGGCCAGCTGTTCCTTGGCCTTGGACTGGCCGATGAACTCGCGCAGCCAGCGCGGGCGTAGTTTGAGTTCAAATCCCTGTTCCTCGTCGGCGCGCGCGGCGCTGACGAGCCGTTCTGGAGTGTTGTCGCGGGCAATTGCCATGCTGGGAGCAGTTTAGCGGGTGTTGCCTGTGAGGGCAAAGGGCGATTCTACACCCAGGCCTCCAGAGCCCGTGCCAAGTTAGATTCCATTCAGTTTATCCCGCTTCCGACTAACACCAATGTGTATTGACCGCTACTTCTAGCTGGGTGTATGCTGAGGGCGTTTTCAAATAAAGTCGATGATCTGGCTTGAGGGCTCTTGCGAACCTTGCGGTTCGGCAATCGGGAGGCCAATTACCGATGGTGGAAGAGGCTAGGAGCTTGGCCGTGACAGGACCTAGCGGAGGCCGTCTCGAACCCAGGAGAGTATCCATGCTTGACCGTTCCTGTTTGAGTGCGTTGCTACTGGTTGGCCTGATTGTGCCAATGACCGGATGCAGTAATTCTATGGTTGATTCCTTGGCGGTTACACCGGCCACGCAGTCTATTGCGATAGGCCAGCAAGCGCAGTTTACCGCGACCGGGACCTACAGCCACGGCACCCACCCCGGCACCACCCAGAATCTAACCGACCAGGCGAATTGGACCTCCAGTTCTCAATCCGTGGCGACGGTTGATCCAAATACTGGCTTGGCCACCGCGGTGTCTGCAGGCACAGCCAACATTACCGCCAGCATCGCCGGCTACGAGGGCACTCTTTCCTCCAGCGCGGTTCTCACTGTTACAGGCACAACAACCTCCGGGGCGGAACCGCTGGCTTCGATCGAAATTTTGCCGACCGACCTCACAACCGATAATTTGTACGGGACCGGGCAATTTCTCGCTTACGGAACGTTTTCAACCGCCCCGACCCTCCAGGACGTTTCAGACGGCTTCTATCACGCTGGTTTCCCCACTGCCAGTTGCACGGCCGCCGATGCAGCCGCGAATACCGCCGCCGTGTTCGCTAATCCCCCGACTACGCCTCCAAACTCCCAGTGCGGCTGGGTCCAGACCACGTGGATCTCCGCCATGCCCTATGTCTTTCCAGTCAACTCCTCCGGAGCTCCGGGAGCGACTGCTGGACTTGTTACCGCCGATGGGTCTGGAAATGCGGACATCTACGTTGTAGCGGCGAATCCGGACGGCACGCTCGTTCTCAGTCCGTCGGTGACATTCAACTGCCCCCTCCAACTCCCCACCGGCGTCGGCACCCCCAGCTACAACCCCGGTACATGTAATGAGGACACGGTAGCAACGGGATTGCTAGTGACGCTGACCGTCATTAATACGGGCTTGAACACCACCAACTGGCTGCTTACTGCTCCTTCTGCCACAGGAACGCCGGATGTGCTCCACTGCGGCCCGGGCTGGGCGGGCAATGGCGGCACTGGCGGCTCGGTCTGCGAGGCGACTTACCCGGTAAACACTACGGTGACCTTGACCGCGCCGGCACAAGCCGGGGTTGCCTTTGGCGGATGGTCGTGGGACTGCGAAGCTCAAGGGACTGTGACTGCGGTTGGGCCGAATTCCTGCACTGTTTATCTTGGAGCGATCGATCCCAATACCGGTTATCCTTACTCCAACGTGACCGTTGGAGCGATCTTTAACTAGGATTCATCCTCCGCCATGCCAGGAAAGCCGCCTCCCGAGGCGGCTTTCCTGCGTTTGGCAATCAAGTTTAGATTTGCCGCAGAATCTTCATTGGCAAAGCTACCACCCAAGCCACCGGCTTGTTATGAAAGCCATTGAATGGTTTGCTCTGGCTGAAAGTGAAACCTGCATGCCCGTCCGTGGGAAAAGGAATCTCAGCGCAAGAGTTTAGACTGGTAGGGTCGCCCAGAGCATGAAGATCCACCGGTTCGGTATCCTTCGCCGTTTTCGCTTCAATCTGCCGCAGCGCATTGCGGCGGGATTGCTCGCCGTGTTTCTCATCCAGGGCCTGTGGCTTACCGGCCGCCAGACGCTGACGGACCGCGATTACCAATACGCCCGCTGTGGACGCGAGATGTGGGAGCGGCCTTCGCCCCTGGCCGGCTATTTTACCACCTGCGGCAATATTCACGATGGCATTTTGGCTTACCGGATGGCGGGGCTTCCGCTCACGCTCAACCTGCTGCTCGAGCAGGGCCTGGACCACTTCCGCAAGCCGGAAGACCGCGTAGTCCAGTTCGGAACCTCCAATTTGAGCACCTGGGAACTGCGCCACCAGCTTACGCACGTACTGCTTCTTGAGCGTCTGCCGTTTCTGCTGGCTGGCTGCATGCTTGGCGCAGGGCTGTGGTGGGTAACCCGTCGCCTCTACGGCAATCTGGGCGGCTATACGGCTCTGGCGCTCTACTGTTTTTCTCCGGTTGTGCTCAAAGCCTGCGTCTCGCCGAATGTTGAGGTGCTAGCCTCCCTGGGCCTCTATGGGGGTGTCTATACCTCAATCGGAGTGGCCCACGCCATGCTGGGACCGCGCAGGAAATGGCGTCCGCGCATCTTGTTGCTGACGGCGATGTTCGGCGTGGCGGCAGCTTCGCATGTCGTGGCGCTGCCCTTGGCGGTGCTGCTGGGGCTCGTAACCATGCTTTGGATAGCCGAAGGTCGCCGAGCCCAGGTACTGCCTGTGCTGCTGGCGGCCTCAGCCGGGGCACTGGTGCTGGTCTTCGCCTGCTACGGCTTCTCGCCCGATGCCTTCAGTTATCTATTTCGCTCAGGCGCAGGCTTCTTGTGGCTCTCGCTTGACCCGGCCCGGCGATTCTTCTCCACGCTGGGCAACGCCGGAATTACGGTAGCCGCTGCTGCCGCCGTGGTGCTTTATCTCGGCGTGCGCAGATCAAGGTACTTCGGCAATACGGCTCCTCTGCTTTGCACCATACTTTTATTCGTTTTGGTCATGACGGACGTTCCCGGAACTCCGTGGCTGTGGGCGCTGCCGTTTCTGCTCACATTTGTTGCCGGCGTCTTTGCCGATGCCTACGAAGGCCCACGAGGCCATCTGGCCTTGTGCGCCGCGGGCGCGATTGTGCTGCTCCAAGCCGTCTTCTGCGTTCTGAGTTTACCCGGTCTCATGTAGGGGAGATGGAATTGATTCAGCCTGGCTTTTATGTGAATCTAAAGCGAATAAAAGTCAAAAATGAGGTTTGGCCTAAACGCTAATTTCAAGCCAAAAAGCACCCTTGCTGCCTGAGCTCTAAGAGCCTCCAGAGCAGGCACCCTAAACAAGCTATAAAATCAAGCAAAATAAGGACTTATTTCTATCCAATAACCTTGCCGATTCGCCCTCCAAACGCGTAAAATAGAGCCATAGCTCGAGCAATCCGGCCTTGCTTTCACCGGAACCTTTTTGCCGCTTTGCTGCGGGCCTGAAAAACCTTATGCCAGACAATCAGAATCCCCAACTCCCTCTTGAAGGTGGTACGCCGCCCAGCGGCGGCTCTAACCTGATCCCCATCAATATTGAAGAGGAGATGCGCCGCTCGTATCTCGATTACTCGATGTCGGTGATCATCGGCCGCGCACTCCCCAGCGCTCTTGACGGTTTGAAGCCCGTGCACCGTCGCGTGCTCTACACGTTGAGCGAGATGGGCCTCGAATACAACAAGAAATACGCTAAGTGCGCCAAGGTCGTTGGCCAGGCCATGGGCGTCTATCATCCCCACGGAGACTCGGCCATCTATGACACGCTCGTCCGCATGGCACAGCCGTTTACGCTGCGTTATCCGCTGGTCGACGGGCAAGGCAACTTCGGCTCCGTCGATGGCGATCCTCCTGCGGCCATGCGTTATACCGAGTGCCGTATGGCGCGCATTGCCGGCGAGTTGCTGGCCGACATTGAAATGGAAACCGTGGACTTCGTGCCCAACTACGACGAGTCCACCTTCGAGCCGACGGTGCTCCCCACGCGTATTCCCAATCTCATCGTCAATGGCTCCAGCGGCATCGCCGTGGGCATGGCGACCAACATTCCCCCTCACAATCTCACCGAGGTGGTCGACGCGGCCATTGCGCTCGTCAAGGACCCTGAAGCCGGTCTTGCCGAAGTGCTCAAGCACGTGCAGGGACCCGATTTCCCCACCGGCGGATTTCTCTACGGCAAGTCCGGCATCCCTAACGCCTACAAGACTGGTCGCGGCCGCTTCATGATGCGCGCGCGTGTGGCCACGGAGAACCTTACCAAAGAAAAGCAAGCCATCATTGTCACCGAAATTCCTTACCAGGTGAACAAGTCCAAGCTCATCGAGCGCATCGCCGAACTGGTCAACGAGAAAATCGTCGACGATATCAGCGACGTGCGCGACGAGAGCGACCGTGACGGCATGCGCATCGTCATCGAGCTCAAGCGCGGCGCGCAACCTGAGATCATCCTCAACCAGCTTTACAAGCATACCCAGATGCAGGAAAGCTTCTCCATGATCTTCCTCGCGGTGCTCAACGGGCAGCCGCGGGAATTGAGCCTGGACCAGGCGATTCGTGCCTTCATCGATCACCGCATCGACGTGGTGCAGCGCCGCACCGTCTTCCTGCTGCGCAAGGCCCGCGAGCGCGAGCACATTCTTGAAGGCTACAAAATTGCACTCGACAATCTGGATACGGTAATCAAGATCATTCGCGGTTCAGGTTCCAGGGCGGAAGCGCGTGAAAATCTTTATGCCTGGGGCAAGGGCACTGAGATCGTGGTCACGCTCGACCGCGAGCGGCTGACGCACGAGGAGCGCGGCCTCACGCTGCGCCAGATCGATGCCATTCTCGAGTTGCAGCTCTACCGTCTGACCCAGCTCTCCATTGATGAGCTGATGAGCGAGTTGAAGCAGGTGCGCGAGCGCATTGCCGAATATGAATCGATCCTGGCCAGCGAGAAGAAGCTTCGCAAAGTCATCGTCAAGGAGCTGGAAGAGGTTCGCGACAAATACGGCGACGCACGGCGCACGCAAATTATCGACGAGTCCGCCGAGTTGCAGCTCGAAGACCTGATCGCCGACGAGCAGGTCGCGGTCACCGTGAGCCACCAGGGTTACCTCAAGCGCACGCCCATCTCCATCTATCGCCAGCAGCGCCGCGGCGGCACCGGCCGCACCGGCATGAAAACCCGTGAGGAAGATTTCGTCTCGCAACTGATCGTGAACTCGACGCACGCCTTTCTGCTTTGCTTTACAAACGCCGGGCGCGTCTACTGGCTCAAAGTCTATGAAATTCCCGATGTAAGCGCGGCGGGCAAGGGCAAATCCATGCAGAGCCTGCTCGATTTGCAGCCCGGCGAAAACGTGCGCGCCATTCTACCCGTGCGCGACCTCGAAGAAGAGGGCAAGTTCATCTTCTTCGCCACCCAAAAAGGAACGGTCAAGAAAACCCCGCTCAAGGACTTCTCTAACGTTATGGCGCGCGGCATCATCGCCATCGGTATCGACAAAGACGACGAACTGGTAAAAGCGCGCATCACAGACGGAGACCAGATTATTTTTCTGGCCACGCACCTGGGGCAGGCCATTCGTTTCGACGAGAACGATGTGCGTTCCATGGGCCGGCCTGCCTACGGCGTCCGCGGTATCAGTCTGAAGAAGGGCGATTTTGTGGTGGGAGTAGCCGTAACCCCCAAGGAGCACGAGGCGGGCGCATTTCGCATTCTATCCGTCACCGAGAATGGCTTCGGCAAGCGCACCAACGTGGAAGAGTACCGCCTGCAAACTCGCGGCGGCAAGGGCGTCAAGAATATGGCCGTCACCCCGCGCATCGGTCGAGTGAACACCATTCAACTGGTCGACGATACCTCCGAACTGATGGTGATCAGCCAATTCGGCAAAATCATTCGCATCGACACCAAGACCATCCGTGCCGCGGGACGAGCCACGCAAGGTGTGCGTCTCTTGAATCTTGAGCCGGAAGACAAGGTAGCCGCCGCTGTCATCATCCCGCCCGAAGAGCTGAAGGACGACGAGCCGACACTGCTGCAATAAAGATCGATTGCCGCCGGGTGCCCCAGGTCTGGATTTTCAGACCTGGGAAACGCAAAATTTTTAATCTATTTGTTCTTCATTTTGAATTGAGCATATTCCAGATTTCGCTTTGCATCGGAATAGTTCGGATCAATCCGCAGCGTGTCGTCAAATTGTTCGGCTGCTTTTTCATATTCGCCTAGTTGAACGAGCGCCACCCCGAGGTCGTTATGAGCACGAGCATCGTTGGGATCGAGTTCGAGCGATTTCGCATACGCATCCACGGCTTCGGGAAGGTGATGCGTCTCCCCAAGATTAAATCCGATGTTGGCATACACCAATGCCTGGTCGGGTTTGATGGCCAGAGAAAGCCGGAATTCCTTCAGCGCTTCTTCCTTCAATCCCTTCCTGCCCAGTACTATCCCTAAATTGTTGTGTGCTTCGCTGTTGTTCGGATCCGTGGCGAGCACCTTGCGGTACTCGTGCGCCGCCTCGTCAAACTTTCCCTGCTTCTGCAAGGTATCGGCAAGAGTAAGTCGCGGATCCGTCCGCTTGTAAACCAGCAGAGCTGAGTTCGATCGGACCTGGTAGTTGGCGTCATCCCACCTGTACTCTGTATGATCGGCTGCAACAATGTCGGCCACTGCGACCTGTTGCGCAAATTCTTTCGGCCGGTTCTCATCCAGCCAGACAAAGAGTTCCTTCGGCGAAGTGTCCCGCCGCAGCCATGAAGCTGAGCTCGTTGCCACAATCAAGTACTCCGGCTTGGCATCTTCCACTTCGCGGATCAGTTCGTTTTGCATCGTTGCCGCGTATGGCTGGGGTTCCATCAAGCCGTACATGTAAATGTGACCTGTGGCCGAGTGCCGGTGCGCATAAAAGGGAATTTCCGGCTCGGATCCGAGTACCGCAATGGTGGCGTCCTTCGCCGCATGCGTTCGAATATATTCGCCGATTTGTTCTGCCTCAGGAAATGGATTTGCTCCATACATTGCTCGAGTAATCTCTAACGGGCTCGACTGAAACAAATATTCCTGCTGCTGCGCAACCGACGTCACCAACGCCGCGCAAAACACGCCATACGTCAGCACCGATATGCCGGGCCATCGTTTCAGGGCAACGCCGACCGCAGCGCCGGCCAGCAACGCAATTGCCGGCAGCATGAGCACAAAATAGTGTTCACGAAAGTAAAGGCCCGGACAGACAGCCAGAAAGCTGAAGACCAGAAAAAAAGTTGAGAAAATCGCCACATTGCGATTCTCCTTTCTCAACCAAATCAGCACCAATCCCGCCAGCGCGATAATCCAAATCAGAAGATTCGGCCCCACGGCGTTGGGAAAGTATGTGCGGAACATGATCAGTCCGCCGTGAAGCGAAACTTCCCCCGCATATTCGTGCGCGTACGTAACGGTCCAAAACCAGAATTTGTCGAATACGCCTGCCCACCATAGCGCTAGGCCGGTCATCACCAGCGGCGCCGCTACTCCGCCAAGGAATATTGCCAAATCTCTCGCCCCTCGGAGCAAGGCATCGCGGCGCCGGGCGAAATAATCCCACGCCAGGTATGCGACACCGAAGGCCACAAACAAAGCTCCGTGCTGCTTCATCAGCACGGCAATTCCATACAGCGCCCCGCTTCCAAGCAGCGTGGTCCATCGCCCGCTATCGATTCCGCGCAGCAGCAGCAACGTTCCGCCCAACGCGGCGATCACCACAAAATGTGTTGCATGAGCCTGCGCACCTAAAACGCCAGCCCCCAGTGACATCAGCGCGTATGCGACAGCCGCCACAACGCCGGCCGCAGTCGAATACAGCCGCTTCCCCAGCAGATAAACCAATACAATGGTTGCGGCATTCACCAGCATGAACCCCACGTGAATCCCGGCGATTGTTTGCCCAAACAAGGCCATGATTGCCGCGTAAGCCGCATACATTCCCGGGAATTTCATGCTGTAGACGAGCCTGTAAGGGGGAATCCCTTGCAGCAGAAGCTGGCCGCCGTAAGCAAACTCTCCCTCGTCCCGCTCCAACGGAATCTCCAGCAAGCGGATCCGAACGGCGGCCGCGAACGCGACTGCAAGGCCAACCAAAATCCAGGGCAAAAACCCAGACCCTCTTTGAACTCCTGAATCCACCAGAGCCGCCGTCCGTGCAGCAGGTTTTGCTCTCTTTTTAGCTTTTGTCTTGCTCAGGTCCCTCTCCTCCTCACAGGAAACAAAGTCATTTGTCTCGCAGCCCGATGAAAATGGCTGAAATTTCAGGAATATCCAATACTCTAAACCAGCCCAGCTTACCTCGCGCAATCCGCGATGCTCCCGCAGCTGCTGGAATCCGGCGCATTATCAGACAAATGTGCATCTTCGCTGGTACTCTGAATTTAAGGCGAACCGGCCTAGAATTAAAAGTGCTCTGAATTCTCCGCACACTCCTTTATGTGCCGGACTGTACTTATCGCATTCGCGCTGACCGTTCTCAGTGTAAGCGCGGCCAACGGCTCACCGGATCTATCGGCTAAGCCGCATCGGGCAACTGCGCCGGTAAGCGCCTCTCACAAAGCAAAACATCCGTCGAACCACGCAACCGCGCGAACCCCGGGCCATGCAGGCCGGCGGGTATCCGGTCAAGAATCGGTTCACGAAGCCTCACGAAAATCTTCAGCGGCTGCACATGCGCATCGAGCGTCGCCCAGGCAGCCTTTCCGCTTCCACCCAGCCGGGAAATCCGCAAAATTCGATTCGCCCGCCAAATTTCAGCCAATCGCACCTCCCCCTCCAGCCGAGGAAATAAATACTGAGAGCCGGCAGGCCACGCCCAAGACCGTTTCGCGGAGCAAGGCGTGGGCAGCAAAGCCGTCGCCGCTGCGTGGCAGTTACGCCTCGCTCGAACGGCAAAACGAGAAGACCGAGAACGACAATCTAGAGCGGATTGAAGACGACGATGACCTGGCTGATCGCATCGCCCGCAAGATGCTGGTGCCCGTTCCCGCCTCAGCCTCACTCATCGTCAACGGAAATCTTCCGGAAAACTACCGCTATTGCCGCCCATGGACGGCGGATTTTCTCACCGAACTGGCGCGCATTCACGCGGTTGCCTTCCATCGGCCGCTTGAGGTCAGCTCGGCCGTCCGTACAGTCGAATACCAGAAGCATTTGATGCTGACCAACGGCAACGCAACGGCGGCCGAGGGCGAGATTGCCAGCCCGCATCTCACCGGCGCAACCATCGATATTGTCAAACACGGCATGAGCCGCCAGGAGATGGCTTGGATGCGGAACCGTCTGCTGCTTCTCCAGCAGGCCGGCATGATTGACGTCGAAGAGGAATTCCGTCAGGCCTGCTTCCACATCACGGTCTATAGAAGCTACGTGCCTCTCACGCCGGCGGTAACCGGAAAACCAAAACGTCACAAGTCCCCGCAGCCGGTCCAGATTGCAGCCCGTGCCCGGTAGAGGCATTCCCATCGTTGCCTGCACTCACGCAAAAAATTGATTGCACAGGATCAGCCGTTCAAGGTTACAATCGCAGCCAAGCCGAAAGAGGCTAGCGAGGCGACTCATGAACGACCCTGAAGTTCAACCTATGGCTGGGGTAGCCCCAGGAATCACCAGTCTTTCCCAGTGGCAGCGCGTGACAAGCACTTTCACCGCGCCCTCAAAAACCTTTGAAGATATAAAGCAAGGCCACCGGAGCTGGTGGTTGCCGTTCGTGATTACGGCGCTGGTTGCATACATTTTCTTCGCGGCCATCGCATTCAAGATCGGCGTGCAGCAGGTGGTGACCAACCAGATTCATCTCGATCCCAAGGCGGAGGAAAAGCTGGCGCAGGCGCCTCCGGCCGCGCGCGATCTTTCAAATCAGATTGCCGTCACCATTGCCGAAGTTTCTTTTGTCGTCAACCCTGCCTTGGTGTTGGCTGGGATAGCGCTGCTTTCCCTGGGGCTGTGGGGTACCATCAATTTCGTTTTCGCCGGCAAGGCCACGTACGGCAGCATCTTTGCCGTGTGGATGTTTGCCGGCGTGCCAATGATCATAAAACCTATATTGGGGATAATAGCGATCTTTGCCGGAACGGACCCGGAGACGTTCAATATCAAGAACTTCGCGCCCACCAATATCGGCGCCTTTCTCAATCCGCTAGAGACCAACAAGGCGCTCTATGCACTCGCGACCTCACTCGATGCGGTGACCATCTGGATGCTGGTATTGCTGGCGATCGGAACTGCGACTGTGGCGGGGGTGAAACGCAACTCCGGCTACATCGCGGTCTTCGGATGGTGGGCTGTTTTTGTGCTGTTCAAAGTAGGCTGGGCGTTAGCCTTCAGCTGAGATCTGGATTGGCCGCTGAACCGATCACTCCGTCCAGCGTCGCATAATAAGCGTCGCATTGATGCCGCCGAATCCAAATGAATTCGACAGCGCAACGTCGAAGCTGTGCGGAACAGCGTGGTTGGCCACGTAGTCCAGCCTGCACTCGGGATCGACATTTTCCAGGTTGGTGGTGGGCGGAAGCTGCTGATTGACCAGCGCCAGCACGCAGATGCCTGCCTCCAGCCCGCCCGCCCCGCCCAGCAAGTGCCCGGTCATTGACTTGGTGCCGCTCACCTTGAGCTTGTGGCTCAGCGCATGCTCGCCAAAAACTGCTTCGATGGCCCGCGACTCGTTGCCGTCGCCCGCCGGAGTTGCGGTAGCGTGGGCGTTTACGTAGCCCACCTCCTCCGGCGCAATGCCGGCGTCTTTGAGAGCGGCTCTCATGCTGCGCTGTGCGCCCAGTCCCTCAGGAGCGATCCCCGTAATGTGATAAGCATCGGCGCTCATGCCGTAGCCGATCACCTCGGCCAGAATCTTTGCCCCACGTGCCCTGGCAAATTCCAGCTCCTCAAGGATCAGGATCCCCGCCCCCTCTCCGATCACAAAGCCGTCGCGATCTCTGTCGAATGGCCGGCTGGCCTTTGTAGGCTCGTCGTTGCGCGTTGAGAGCGCGCGCATCGCCGCAAATCCGCCCACAGAAAGCGAAGTGACCGCTGCCTCCGCACCGCCCGCAATCATCACGTCGGCATCGCCGTGCATAATCATGCGCACTGAGTCGCCAATGGAATTGGCTGAAGTTGCGCATGCCGTTGCCGTGGCCGAAATAGGCCCCGTAGCTCCGTAGCGAATGCTCAACTGCCCGGCGGCCATATTCACAATTGCTGCGGGAATAAAGAAGGGCGAGATCTTGCGTGGCCCGCCCGCCAAGAGGTTGGCATGCTCGCGCTCGATGATCTCAAATCCGCCGATCCCCGAACCGATAAAAACCCCCACCCGCTCGCTGATCTCCGGCGTGATCTTCAGGCCAGACTGGCCCATGGCTTCCTGGGTGGCGGCAAACGCAAAATGAATGAAGCGCCCCATCTTGCGCGCTTCTTTTTTTTCCACGAAGTTCAACGGGTCAAAGTTCTTGACCTCGGCGGCAAATGTGACCGGAAAGCCAGTGGTATCGAAGCCCTTGATTGGGCCCATGCCACTGGCTCCGGCCAAAAGTTCCCGCCATACCTCGGGTGCGGTATTGCCCACACCGCAAACCAGACCGAGCCCGGTAACGACGACTCTGCGGGGCGAAATGGACAAGGGCTACTTGCCGCCTTTCGCATTCTTCTCGTTCTTTTCGATGTAGTCGATCGCGTCCTTCACGGTCTTGATCTTCTCGGCGTCTTCGTCGGGAATCTCCATATCGAAGGCCTCTTCGAACTGCATCACCAGCTCGACCACGTCCAGCGAATCCGCGCCCAGGTCCTCTTGGAAACTGGCACCGGGGGTTACTTCGGCTTCGTCCACCTGCAACTGCTCGACGATGATCTGTTTTACCTTCTCTTCAACGGCCATGCGTGCTTCTCCTCGTGGTATGTGAATCTTTTGAAAGCTTAGTCCGGGGCGAATCTTCAATACCGCTCCGCCTGCCTACAATAACGGCCCGTGGCAGGGGAACACAACCATTACGACGAAAAAATGCGCATCGCCCCGAAGTTTCGAGTCTATCGGGCAGGTGGGGGGGATGTAAAGGATGGAGAAAATGGGAAATTGTCCAGTTCGGAAAATGACTCGGTCCGGACGCAGCTCAAGCGGCTCTTGGCGGCCAATCGGGGGCTGGCCGGTCAGGAGGAAAGAGATCGAGCCTGCCTCAATCGCCAAATCAAGTAGGGCAGGGCCGTGAAGGTGAGAATAACCGCAACATCCTGAATGTTCGCCAGAAATGCCGGTATCGAAGATCCGAGTGCAAAGCTCATGCTGACTGGGTACGCCCCGCCATAAGCACCCGTGCGGCTGGCATGAACCTGCGCTGTGCCGGCCGCAAGGGCGACCAGCGCCAGGCCCAGAATCGGCCACAGCACCTTCAATCGCTGCCGCGCCGCCATCCACCCGATTCCCCAGCCGACGAAATAGGGCGCTCCGAAATAGATTGCCTTGCCCGCCTGGAAGTAGATATTCGCGAAACCATAATGCGGGCCTCCGCCGAACGGCGATGTGGCTTCGGGCTTAAAGATCTGCCAACCAGACCACAGAATGAATAGCGCAACGAACCAGGCTGCCGCCAGAACGAAGAGCGGCGCCAGTCCGCACATTGCCCACGGCGCCCGGGCGCTCCAGGATTGCAGATGACTCTGCTCCATCATTGCCCGGGCCAGATCTTCCATTTCGCCCAGCCGCGCCAACGCCGCCGATTCCGCATCCGCCCTGCTCTTGCCCGCATGCTCTTCTTCAGCCCGCAGGTCGGCCAAATGATCACCAAGTTCCCTTAGATAGCGCCGCACATGTCGAGGCGCAACGCCAGCCCGCAGCAACCGCTCGCCAAGCTCATCGAAAAGCCTCGCCATTTTATCCTCCTGTGAGAACTTTCTGAATTGCGCTCGACAAATCAGTCCATGCCTGCGCGCGCTCGGCGAATCGCCGCAACCCGGCCGGCGTAACCATGTAATACACACGACTCCGTCCATTCACCATCTTGCGGCGCGATGTAAGCGCCCCATCCTGTTCCAAACCGTGCAACACGGGATAGACCACGCCCTCCCCGACCGCGATCGCTTCCCCGGTGCGGTTACGGATGGCTTGAACAATCTCATAGCCATACATATCGCCCTGCCCCAGCAACTTCAGGATCAGAAGTTCCGGCACGCCATTCATGAAATTCGAATTGGTTTCACGTCCCATCGCCGTTCAGCATACCTCGTGGTTCGAGGCATTGCAAGATAATTTTAAAGGGAAATGCACAGACGGAAGGCGTACATTAGGCGAAGAGGAATCTCATGCAGGCACTTTGGCTTTTTATAACGGGAGTTGCTGGAGCCGCTTTAGGCTTTTGGCTAAAGAGCGTGTTGGCAAAGAGTGCAAGGACTTTTGTGGAGCAGGACAACGGGAAGTTGCTTGCGGAATCTAGGGAGTTGAAGGAAGCACTTGCCAAAGCCAAGGCTGAATCCGAGTCCAGGGCGGGTTTTGAGGCTCTTGCCGCAGAACGGCAGGGTGCAATCAACCGGCTTGAGGGCGAACATGGCGCGCTCCGCGAGGAACTACGCGTCAAGAGCATGGCCGAGCGCGACCAGGCGGCTTGCATCAGCAAATTAGAAGCGGAATTAAAGAACGAGCGGGAAAACCTGGACGAGAAACTGGCTCTGTTGGAGGGAGCAAAGGAAGCGCTAGCCAATCAGTTCAAAGCGCTGGCCGGCGACATTCTGGATGAAAAGAAGAAGAGTCTCTCCGAGGACAGCCAGAGGGAAATTGGCTCATTGCTAGAGCCTCTCAGGGGTCAGATCAAGGATTTCCGCGATAAGGTTGAGCAGGCGCAGAGTGACTCGAAGACTGGCGTTACTACGCTGCAGACATTGATCGGCGATCTTAGCGGCCTCAATAAGCAACTATCGCAAGAGGCGCATAACTTGACGACCGCTCTGCTCGGATCTTCGAGCGACCAGGGAGGATGGGGGGAAGAGGTCGCCAAAGATCTGCTTGAGCTTGCCAGTTTTGTAGAAGGAGTCCAGTTTCGCCTGCAGCAGACCGTCGAAGCTAACGCCGGAGGGGAGGAAGGTCGACAGCGCAGCGTACGCCCTGACATCATCATCAATCTGCCCGGAGGCCGGAATTTAATTATTGACAGCAAGGTTTCGCTGATTGGTTACTACGAATCCGTAAAAGCGGAATCGGATGCGGACCGCAAGTCAGCAGTAAAGAGACACCTCGGAAGCGTCCGCAGACACGTCGACGAATTGTCTGCCAAGGATTATCACCGGTTGCATGTGGTCGAATCCCCCGACTTTGTGGTTATGTTCGTTCCCATTGAACCAGCATTTCTTTTGGCGATCCACGAGGACGGAGAACTTTGGCACTACGCCTACGAGAGGCAAATTCTGCTCGTCGGTCCCACGACGCTCCTGTTCGTCATTCGCATAGTCGATAACCTCTGGCGGCAAGAACTACAGGCTCGCAGCGTGAAGGACGTGATCAAGCGCGGCACTGCGCTGTACGAGAAATTCGCCGGTTTTGTCGCGGATATCGAGGCCATCGGAAAAAGTCTGCGCGGAGCCACCGAGAGCTATGAGGACGCGAAAAACAAGCTCACAAGTGGTCCCGGTAACCTGATTCGCCAGGTGGAGATGCTCAGGCGGCTTGGGATTAGGACGGTGAAGTCTGTGTCGCAAAGCATGCTCGATGCGGCTGGTGCCGAGGAGTCGAGCGTGGCGTTAGCCGCCGAGGCGGAAGAGAGCGGCGAGGCGGAGTAGGGTTGAAACTACCTGCCGGTAAAGGCTCATAGTTATTCCCTTCCGGAAAATCTGCATTGTCAATGCATGACGCATCAGCGTACACTTCGCTTCAATACCCATCTGAAGAGAAATAGGAGTACGCATGAGTCCAGCCTGGAAGTCCGGTGTCGGGTCCTTGATTCTGGGATCGGTAATTGGATTCGCCCTCGGCGGTTTGTGCGTGTACGAAGCAACCAGCTACGCCGCCCTCGCGCAACGCGAGAGTACAACGACTGCTTCTGTAACCCAGATGCAGCAGGCTGGCTCTCACCGTTCCAGCGCGGATTATACCTGCTACTACAGCCACACAGTAAACGAAATAGAATATTCCTGGCAGACGAGTTGTCTACCGAAGCTTTCCGGTAATTCGATCAAAGAAACACTTGAGGTTGCCGCTGGCCTCTCGCAAACCTATACGGCAACCGTATATTACGATCAAGCCGATCCGTCGACGGGTAGCCGACTGAATTTGGAGCGCAGCGCGAGCGCTCCTACCTCTTTGCAAAGGTGTCATTTGGAGTAGGAGTAATGCTGATCGTATTAGCTGTTTTGGGAGCGGTGGTGGCCTCGAGCTCAAGCAAAGGAGGCGGCGGGATTATCGTTGATGCCGAAGGAACGGTCATCTACCCGGATCAGATGGATTCAGGAGGGCGAGAGTCCGCAGATAATCCCATTCGGACCGGCTCAGAAGAAGAACCAATAGATCGTTCAATGAACGATTAAAATGCAAATAAATAGGAAGAGCTCCGTGCCCCATCCTTGCTGTCATCCTGAGCGGAGCGTAGCGGAGTCGAAGGATCTGCGTTTTTACACCCTGTCGCAAGGGTGGGAAACCACAACCTTTTCCTGTACGATTTCAAAATCAGCTTTGTGTCAGGGCACGACTTCAGTCGTGCCGCAATGGTTGCAAAATGTTCGTGGGCTTTAGCCCCTGAAGTGGTGATCGTTCAAACTGCTCCACCACCAATCGATAGCGATGGAATGATAGAGGAAATGATGAACTTCCAGAACTCATATGTACGTCGGCTCAACGGCGGAACCGCACTCTCTCGCAATTGCAAAACGATCGCAACCTGCATCCTGGCTCTCCTCACCATTTCGTTCGTCGGCCGGTCGCAGACCCCCAACCGGAAACCCGATATAGAAAACGGCCAGGTGCGCATCTCCCTATCCTGCGGCCAAAACTGCTTCTGGAGCTATCGCGCCGCGGGCTCAACCGTTCCATACCAATTCACTCCGCCCACCTTCGAACTAGACGGCAAACAAATTTCCGCTGAAGTCCACCATTTTTTCCCCACCGCGGCTCCAGTCCATCTCGCCAATGGCGTCACGCAATATTCGTTCGATGGCCCGCTGGCCCAGGACGCTCATCTCCATCTCGGCATCGAGTTCCAGATCAATGAAGGAACGCCGGTAATCCGCTTCCGCTATACGCTCAAATCCAACCAGTCAAAATCGCTGACCGCGAAATCCGGCGCGAACGACCTCACTTACCTGCAAACATCGCTCAAGCAATTTCCGCAGATTGAAGAAATCAGGCTATCGAACTTCGCCGAGCTTACCCACTCTTACGAGCTTTCAGAAGAAAAAATCGCCGACAGAAATTTTGAAGACAGCGGCGCCGTCATGGGCCCCATTCTTGCCGCAACCGACGGCCGTAGCAGCTTCCTTCTCGCCTATGAGCACGGTTCCACAGCTCCCGACGCGTTTCTCGAATATCGTCTCACTCCCGGCCGCAACATCAGCCTGGATGCCGTCAAGGGCAATTATTATCCCGGCCAGACCATCAACCTCGAACACCCCTACAAAACCATCTGGTTTGAAACCGCCGCCCAACCTGGCAACCTGGATGAGCTTGCCTCCACCTATCGAAAGTTTATGCTCAAGTATCTAACGCAAAATCGAGAATCGAGAAAGCCCTACATCTTCTACAACAGTTGGAACTTTCAGGAGCGCAACAAATTTTGGAATAACAAAACATTTATCGAATCGATGAATGAAGCCCGCATGCTCCAGGAAATCGAGATAGCGCACCGCATGGGCGTTGAGGTCTTTGTTCTCGATTCAGGATGGTACGACAAAGGCGGCGACTGGACGGTGAGCAGCGAACGCTTTCCCAACGGCCTCAAGGCGGTGAAGGCCAAGCTCGACAGCTACGGCATGAAGCTGGGTCTATGGTTCGGTCCTAATGAGGCGGAAACATCGAGCCAGGTTGTCCGCGAGCACCCTGAGTGGCGCATGTCTAAAGACGGAATCGTCGGCAAGCCCCGCAACGATTGGGGACCGCAGAAGAACTATGAGATGTGTTTAGTCAGTGGCTATGCGGACGTGTTGGCTGATCGACTCATCCGTGTTGCCCATGAAACCGGCGTCACTTATTTCAAATGGGACGGCGTTGACCAATATGGATGCAGCGACCCGCATCACAACCACGGCGGCGAGAACAATACTCACCAGGAGCGAGCGGACTCCTATGGATTCCAACTGATCCAATCCATGAGCCGCATGGCCGACAAAGTCGCCGCCGCTGTTCCCGGAGCGATCGTGGACTTCGATGTGACCGAAGGTGGCCGCGCCATGGGTCTCGAATTCCTCTCCTCCGGCAAGTTCTTCCTCGTCAATAACGGTCCATACTACCCGGATTACGACATTCCTATCGATTGGGACAAAACCTACTCCAACATATTTGTTCAGCAAGGTCAGGCGCGTACATGGATCACCCGCACGCCGCTCACCTTCGATAAATGGATCCCCTCCGTCCTCTTTCTCACCCACTATTTCCCCGACGATCCGCAGCAATGGCAGGAGGTAGACGTGGCATCGCTCATCCTCGGCCAAAACGGAATCTGGGGCGACCTGCCTAAAGTCTCAGACTCCGGCGTCGCCAACATCGGCAGCATGCTGGCCAGGTATAAACAAGTTCGCGACGACATCACTCAAAGCGATCCCGTGGTCACTGGAATCGTCTCCGCCAGTCCCGAGATTCACGAAAAAATCTCGGTGACCACGGGCCGCGGCGCAGTAGTCATCTTTGCCACACGCACAGGCTCCTACCGATATATAACCAAAAACAAACCTTCAAATGACCATTGGACCAGCGACGGCGTTACCGTGACCCAAGACAGCGAAGGCCGGGCCAGGATCGAAGCAACCTTCGACAAGCCAGGCGCCAAAATTTTATTCTTTGGCGTCCATTAGTCGCACGCATCCACCGGCTCGCTACTTTTCGACCTCGGCAAACGCTTGCCGCAACCGCTTCCAGGTCGTTTCCAGATCCTCAGGCAGCACGCGAGTCTCCGCAACGGTAGTCATAAAGTTGGTATCCCCGCTCCACCGTGGCAATGCGTGCAGGTGGATGTGCCCCTGCACCCCGGCTCCCGCTGCCTGCCCCACATTCATTCCAAAGTTGAATCCATGCGGATGATACAGGTGATCAAGCGCCTTCTCGGTAAGCTGCGCCAGGCGAATCAACTCGTGCGCAGCCTCGATATCGAGCGCGGCCAGCCGATCCAGATGCGCATACGGCATCACCATCACGTGCCCCGAGGTATACGGAAACGCATTCAGGCAGATGAAGCAGTGCTTCCCGCGTAGTATCAGCCCGCCCGCCGCCTCAGCCTCGTCTCGATCTATCCCGTGCGCGATGGCGTAGTCTATTGAAGCGATCAGGTTACAGAAGACGCACCCCAAATCGCCCGGCCACGCTGCCAGGGCGGCCGGGACGCCGGCGCGCGCCACATCCTCCGCCGAGGTGACGTAGGCGAAGCGCCAGGGAGTCCAAAGATGGTCCATGGTATAGGTCCTTTTGTGTCCGTAGCGACCGTTCAGTTCTTCAGCGTGACGATTTCCAGCTTGTCCCCCAGCTTGAGATTCACGTCGCCGCCGTTCGAGAAGAATGCCAGCGTGATACATGAAACCGGAATCATGTACCAAGATTTGAACACGACTCCCGACAGCCCATCCGTCAGGTCCTTTGTCCCGATTCCCACCCCGCCTGTGGTGAGCATATTGGCGATCTGTCTGCCGCGCCCCGGCTGAATCTTTCCCTCATCCGCCTCATTCTTCGTGTGCACTATCAGCGGCTGATCGAAGACCAGCATCATGTGGCCACGCCGGAAGAATCGCCGCGCCGGAGTCGAAACCAGATGGCCGGAATATACTCCCGATGGGCACTTCACCGAGAACGGCGTCCCGGTGACCATCCACGAAGAGGCGTAAGTCTGAAGTGCGCAGGTCTCAGCGAACGCCGCGCTAGAGACCAAGAAAATCGCCAGAGCTAAGATTTTTTTCATGGACATTGACCTACGCTGACAGGAAAGCGCCGGAACGCCTGCGCGCGCCGCATCCTCCGCCGAGGTGATGTAGGCGAAGCGCCAGGGGGTCCAAAGATGGTCCATAAGCCTTCCGTTGGTTACGCTGTTCTAAACAGTACATTATAGGTGGCTGCCCGCTATATAGCTTTTGGTTTATGGCTGTCGGCTCCTCCCAGCCGCAAGTCCATTCGTCAGGTCAATTGGAGTGTTAATTTTCGGTTGTACTGCCGGTTGCGGCGCAGTGTCCCAATCCGTTGGATTGACGCAGGAAAGCTGAGGTTGCTAGACTCTTGAGCGTAGCTCCCTGCGCGGATTCCAGCAGCGAGTTGCGACCGCCCTTCAGCAACGCCGTTGCCTGCCGGGTGTTTCCCGAGGAGCCCAGTCGTTTTTATTACGACTCCAGCGCAAATCGCTTGGAGAAATGCGCCTCGTGGAGAAGCTACCGGCACACGCAGATGACTCGACGCCAGGGAAACGGTCCGAAGGCTTCGTCGACGGCTGAAATCGCCGCCCTGAAGCCACGCCCAGCAGCAGACAAGTCCGCAGCGGGAGCAAGGAATTCCGGAGTTTTATCCATGGCAAACGTCCTCAATCCAGAACCCGAGAGTATAACCCTGAACACTGAATTGGAAACCCCCACGCTAGAGCCTGCGACGGAGCAAGAGCAGCCGTCGTTCGAATCCACGTCCAACCCTGAAACAGCCGAAGTAGTCGAAGTACCCGCGCTGGACGCCGATGCCCCAACCGTACCTCAAGCAGAGGCCGCGCCTGTTGAAGCCGCAGTTGAAGCCGAGCCTACGGTCGAAGCTACAACGGAAGTTGTAGTCCAACCAGAGCCAGTGGCTGAACCTCAAGCCGAGGCCGTAACGCAAGTCGAGCCCGCTCCGGAAGCCGCACCCGCCGAGGTTGCCGCCGAGGCCCCGGCTCACGAAGCGCACTCCACCGAGTCCGCTGAAGATTTCTCTGCCGCGCTCGAAGCATTTGAACGCGAGTTGGCAGCCGAGGCCGCAGCCGTTGAGGCATTTGGCGACAAAGTCGTCTCCGGCACGGTCATCAAGCAGACTGAAAAGCACCTGGTAGTGGATGTTGGACTGAAGTCCGAGGGGCTGGTGCCTCTCGAGCAGGTTCAGGATCACACCGGCGCCGTCAAGTTCCAGCCCGGCGACCCCATCGACGTGGTCATCGAGCGCGAGGAGCCCGAAGGCGGGTACCTGGTCAGCTACGAGCGGGCTCAGCGCCTGCGCGTTTGGGACACCATCGAGAAAGCCGCCGCCGACAAAACGCCGGTCACTGGCACCGTGGTCAGCCGCGTCAAGGGCGGCCTCACCGTCGATATCGGCCTCAAGGCATTCCTGCCTGGCTCGCAGCTTGAGATTCGACCCGTCCGCAACCTCGACGGCTATCTCGGCCAGCAGATTGAAGTCCGCGTCATCAAGTTGAACAAAAAGCGCGGCAATGTCGTCGTCAGCCGCAAGGAAATTCTCGACGAAGAGCAGAACGCCAAGCGCAACACCACCATGGAGCACCTGGGTGAGGACTCAATCCTCACCGGCACGGTGAAAAACCTCACAGACTACGGCGCGTTTGTTGACCTGGGTGGCATCGACGGCCTGCTCCACATCACCGATATGAGTTGGGGCCGTCTCACCCACCCCCGCGACCTGGTCAACGTCGGCGACGAAATTCAAGTCAAGGTGCTCAAGTTCGACAAAGATAAGCAGCGCGTTTCGCTGGGCTTCAAGCAGTTGACCCCCGACCCCTGGCTCGATGCAACTGAGCGCTACCCCGTGAACGCTCGCGTTCATGGCCGCGTTCTCTCCGTCACCGACTATGGCGCGTTTGTTGAGCTCGAGCAGGGTATTGAAGGCCTGGTTCACCTCTCTGAGATGACCTGGTCCAAGCGCCTCAAGCATCCATCGAAGCTGGTCAAACCCGGCGACGAGGTCGACACTGTCGTCCTGAGCGTCAATCCTGCCGATCGCCGCATCTCGCTCGGCATGAAGCAGTTGATGGACAATCCCTGGGAGAACCTGACCGAGCGTTATCCCACCGGAACGGTCGTTGAAGGCCGCGTTCGCAACCTCACTGACTTTGGCGCCTTCATTGAAATCGAAGACGGCATCGACGGCCTTGTTCACGTCTCCAATCTCTCGTGGACGAAGCGCGTCAAGCACCCCTCTGAGATCGTCAAGAAGGGCGAAAAGGTCAAGGCCGTAGTTCTGGGCGTCGAGCCGCAGAATCGGCGCCTCTCGCTGGGCATCAAGCAGTTGCAGCCTGACGTTTGGGAGAGCTTCTTCGCTTCTCACAATGTGGGCGATATGGTGCACGGCAAGGTGCTGCGCACGGCGCAGTTCGGCGCATTCGTCGAATTGGCTGAAGGCGTGGAAGGTCTATGCCACGTTTCTGAAGCCGGCGAAGGCGGCGAAGCCAAGCTTGAAACCGGTCTGGAGCATGAGTTCAGAATTATCAAGATCAACGTGGAAGAGAAGAAAGTGGGCTTGAGCCTGCGCGCTGCCGGAGCCGGTCACGAAACCAGCCACGCGCCTGCCGAGCACCACCAGAAGTCGGAGCCGCGCAAGCAGCCCGTCTCCAGCTCAACCACCACCCTTGGCGACCTGATCAACATGCGCAAAAACGAGCGGTAAATTTACATCAAGCACCAAACAGCAACGGCCACCTTTCGGGGTGGCCGTTGTTCGTTAAAGCGCTTCCGTTATTTCACAAAGCTCTGTCTCAAAATCATGTTTGAACGCACTATCTCCCAAACCTGCTTAAAGCCTCCCCAAGGCCTCTCTCGTAGGCATAAATCAACTTGTCCCAGGCGGCATTCGCATCCTCATCGATCTCCTTGCGTCGCGGATCCGCATCGAACCAATCAATCGTTCTCTTGATCCCTTCGGCAAACAGAACTTTGGCGCAAAACCCCGGAACAAAAAGCTTGAGCTTGCTGTTATCGAACACCACGCTCGATGATTTGTCCCCAATCAAGCTCCCCACCGTATCCGGCAGGCACGCGCCAATGAAATCTGAAGCGATATGAACAATCTGTGCCTCTGCGCCCGCCGCCTGCGCCGTGATCTTGTAAAACTGATCCCATGTCATTACCTCGTCGCTGGTAATGTGGAAGGCGTGGCCGATGGCCTGTTTGTGTCCCAGCAGTCCGACCAGCCCCTGCGCAAAATCGCTGTTGTGCGTAATCACCCACAGCGAGGAACCGTCCCCCGGCACAATCACCTTCTTGCCACGCCGCATCCGGTCTACAGCCGTAAAAGACTTCGCCCAGCTGTTGATCGGGAGCACAATCTGCGTGTCTCCATAGGTCAGCGAAGGCCGAACGATCGTGATCGGAAAACCCTCTTCGCGATAGGCCTGCATCAATCGCTCTTCGCAGGCGATCTTATTGCGCGAATACTGCCAAAACGGATTGGCCAGCGGAGTAGATTCCGTAATCAGATAGTGCCCCACCGGCCTCTGATACGCGCTGGCCGAGCTAATGAAAATATATTGCCGTGTGCGGTCACGAAATAACCGGATGTCCCGTTCCACATCGGCCGACGTCTGAACGATCCAGTCCACCACGGCGTCGAACGTCTGATTGCCCAGTGCCTTCGCCGTTGCCGCTTCGTCTGTCATGTCCGCCGTGATCGTGCCCACATTCTTTCGCACCTCGGCCGATCGCTGTCCGCGTCTCAATAATGTGAGTTCAATCCCGCGTTCCGCAGCCAACCTCGTCGAAGCCGTACTGATAATTCCCGTGCCGCCAATAAAAAGGACCTTCATCTTTCCTCCACATTTCAGTTATAGCGCAGTGAAACCCGTGGACCGGCTGCGGCCAAATCAAATTATGCGGCTCCTTTAACACCCGCAGATGAGCATAACTGTGAATCCCTGAAGCGGTGAGCTGAATCAACGGGGGAAGAGGAAACAGCGAATGAAGATTCTAAGCAGCAACGACCGCGCCAGCCGCAAAGGCCTGTCCGACTGGTTTACCGGAAACGTCTGGCTCGATGAAATTGCCGTAGGCGTGGAACCGTCGCGCCTGAGCTTTTTCCGGGTCAGTTTTGAGCCCGGCGCGCGTACCGCATGGCACACGCATCCCGTCGGTCAAACTCTGCACATCCTCACCGGCTCTGGCCTGGTGCAGCTAGAGGGTCAGAAAGTTCAGGAAATTCATCCTGGAGATACGGTAGTCATCGCGCCCAACGAGCGCCACTGGCACGGCGCATCCGCGAGCAACACGATGGTGCACCTGGCCATTCAGGAAATGGATGACCAGGGCGTGAACGTAGTCTGGATGGAGAAAGTAACAGACGAGGAATATAGCGCAAAATAACTCGGCTTCTGCGACGTTTTATCGAGTCCCTTTTTCCCTGTTCCCTCATTTGCTGGTTGCCCCAGGGTTTCGCTTTTGAGACCTGGGAAGCACGATATTCAACCGTAGGGCTTTTATTCCCTATTCCCTATTCTCTGCTCTTGCACCCGCTTCAGCACGAGCACAATTCCCAGTGCGGTGAGGATGCTGACAAGTGCGAAGAGAAAGGCGCTTGAGTATCCGTACACTCCGATTACCAATCCGGCCAGTGGTCCGGTAAGGAAGAAGGAAACATCGGCAAAGGCAGTAAAGACGCCGAGCGCTGCGCCGCGATTGCTCTCCGTCACGCGCTTCACCGCTTCTACTCCAAGCGCGGGAAAGACCAGCGAGAAGCCAAATCCGGTGATCGCTGCTCCGGTAAATGCAACCCACGGCCACGGCGCCTGCCACAGCATAAGCGTTCCCAGCGATTCGACCACCAGGCAGGCAATACCCACATGGAAACCGCCGAAGCGATCGATGGTATGGATAAAGAGCAGTCGTGCGGCAACAAAGGCCATGCCGAATGCAGTCAGGCACAGCGCCGCTCCATTCCAGTGCCGGCTCATGTAGAAGAGAGTCACAAACGTGGCGAGCACGCTGTAACCCACTCCTCCCAAAGCCAGTCCCATGCCGTGAGGCGCGACCCGCAGCATCACGTGGCTGAAGGGGAGATGCTCGCCGGGCACGCCATGCACCGGACGCTTGCGGCTCGCCATCACAAGGCTGACGGCTCCGATGAGGATGGTCAACAGTCCCAGCGAAGCCAGTCCCCACTGCTGATCGAGAACCACTCCCAGGGGAGCGCCCAACGCCATTGCGCCATAGGTGCTGATCCCGTTGAAGGAGATCACCTTGGCCGTGTGTTGCGGCCCGGCGCTGGTGATGCCCCACAACGTCGATCCCGTCGACCCCAGGCTCTCGCCCACGCCCAGAACCAGGCGGCTAAGAATCAGCGTGGAAAGGCTCAGCAAAGTCCCGAAGTGCAGGGGAGCGCGGTGCAGGGTGGCGGCGACTACCAGAAGCACGCCGCTCAATGTGCAGAAAGCCATGCCCCATTCAACGGAGACCTTCGCCCCTGCGCGGTCAGAGATGCGGCCGGCCCATGGACGGCTGGCGAGTGTGGCGACGTACTGAATACTAACTACCAGGCCCGCCAGCGCCGCGCTGTACCCCATGCGGAAGTGAACGTATGGCGGCAGAACGGCCAGCGGCAAGCCGATGGAGAGGTAGCAGACAAACGTGAAGTAAGTAAAGCTGACAATGTGCCACGCGCTGCCGCGGGAGACAGCAGTAGGCGAGCCTGTGGCGTTGATCGTTGCAGTATTTTGCATGTTCTGGGGCAGGAACCTGCTGAAGTTGAGCGGTCACTTTCCATTATATCGGAGGCAGTGATCCCAGATCTTCCGCCCTTCGGACTAGGTCCTCGAGCAAGCTAAGGTCAGGCGCCGGTCAATCCGGATTCTTACGCTGCAAATAAGCACAAGCTTTAGACTGAAGGTATGGCGTCCACCTTTCACGTGGAACACTTCGGTTGCAGGGCGGCGCGCGCCGATGGCGAGGCGGTGAGTGACCGTCTGCGCGCGGCGGGGCATTGCATGCAGCAGCCCTCGGAAGCTGATGTGGTTATCGTGAACACGTGCAGCGTGACTGCGGAGGCGGATCGGGCGGCGAGGGCTTTTATCCGCCGGGCTCACCGGCTGAATCCTGCGGCGCGCGTCGTAGTCACCGGCTGCTATGCACAGCGCGCTCCCAAAGAACTGGCCGCACTAGCTGGAGTGGCAGCGGTGGTGGGCAACAGCCACAAGGCGCTGGCGCCGGGAATTATTTTGGATCTGATTTGCGATCGAGCCGGCGTTGCTTCTCCCGCACCGACAGAACTGGTGAGTGTGCAGTCGCTGCTTTCTGGCGGAGTTCCCATCTGGGCCGACGACCGATTTGCGCACTCGTTTCTTGAGGAATGGCAGCTCTCGCCAGGAACGCAGACCCGCCCCAACCTGAAGATTCAGGAAGGGTGCGGTAACCGCTGCACGTTCTGCGTAATTCCCCAAACCAGAGGCTCATCGAAAAGCTTGCCCGCTGCAAGCGTTCTGAAGCAAGTGGAGGGATTTGTGGCTGCCGGCGGCAACGAACTGGTGCTTTCGGGAATCAATCTGGGGCGCTGGGGACGGGATCTGCCAGCATCGGAAAGTTCGCACAGGCTTTCGCTGGCTTGGCTGGTGCGGCGGATATTCAATGAGACGGCGCTGCATCGTCTGCGGCTCAGCTCCATCGAGCCGATGGACTGGGACGCGGAGATGATCGGGCTGATGGCAGAGTTCGGCGGCACTCGTCTGGCGCGTCACGCTCACCTGCCGTTGCAATCCGGTTCCGATGCCGTCTTGCGGCGGATGCACCGGCGCTATCGCCCTTGGCATTATTCGGAAAAGGTTGTGGCACTCGTTCGTGCCACCGGACAGGAACTGACGCTGGGCGCGGACGTGATGGTCGGTTTTCCTGGCGAGACGGAAGGAGAGTTCACGGAAACTTTGGAACTGGTGCGTACGCTGCCATTCGGCTACTTGCACCTGTTTCCGTTTTCGCCTCGGCCTGGAACGCGGGGCTGGGCGCTCCACGCCGAGTCGCCAGTTCCGGCTTCGGCAGTCGAGGAGCGAATGGGAGAGCTTCGTGCGCTGGCTGCGAGGAAGAGCCGCGTTCATCGTGAACAGTTTGTGGGCCGGAAGTTGGAGGCGATCACGCTGCACACGCCCGCGGAATTAGACGAACGAAGCAGGACCACTGCACTTACGGAAAATTTCTTACCGGTAGAGATTGAAGGCCGGTTGCCCGCCAATCGGTTGGTGAAGATTCGGGTGAAAACGATGAGGGCAGATGGGGTGCTTCAAGCGGTAGAAGAAGTTGTGAATGCGAAATCTTTGGCCGTATCTAACCGTGCTTGAGTAGCGCAAAGAGTCTTTTCGAAATCACTCACGATTCTTGCCTTTTCTAAGCTGGCAGAGAGAGTTCCCTCTCGAAATCCAGGCGGTTTGCGGCCAGATCGTCGAGGACCCGGCGAATTGCGTGGGCAAATTCAGGGTCACCGTCGTAAGCCACGACTCCGCAGCCCAATAGGAATCCGGGTTGGTTGTGAAACTGCTTCAATATCTCAACAGCCTGGCGCCGAACCGCCGATGCCGGTCCACGGTTGACGAGCAGCGCATCCACATTGGCACGGACTGGAACCCGCGCGGCCAAAGCCTTTTGGCACCATTTGACGATGTTCGCAGGATGGTCGGCAAGAAACTGGGTGGCTCCTGTTTCGATCAGGTCGTCAATGATGGGCGTGGTATTGCCTCCGATAATCAAGGGCAGGTAGCGCCCGCCGGCAGCCTTCAGTTCGGGGAAAATGAATTCGCGATAGACGGGCTGGACCATGCTTCTGAAGATGCGGGGCGAAGCCATGGCGGGCGTGGCACGGGAATCGAAGATGATGGGCTCCACTCCGCGGCGGAGAAAGGCCCTTCCGAACTCCACGGTCATCGAGGCGCAGAAGTCGAGAATCTTGCGTGCGAAGACGGGTTGGTCCACGGTAAGGAGCACGAATTTTTCTGCTCCGATGAGTTCGGAGGCCATGGAGTAGGGCCCTGTAACTGCGCCCCTGAGGATGATGGAGCCGCCAATCTCAGCTTGCAGGCGCCCGGCCACTTCAAGATAGAGCGGCATCCGGCCCGCGCTCTCTGGATCTGCGAGTCCGAGTCTTCCCAGCGAAGCGGTGCCATCCAGGATAGGAGTAACGATGCCGGGGCAATCGTTCGACTGATCAAAATAAACAACCTCGCAGCCAAGCGCCTCCGCCTCGACGTTGTAAACGTCAATGCCGATTACGAGAAGGTCAGGGTCATAGACTTCGAGTTCCCTCAGTAGCCCGGCATAGAGGTAGTTGGCGTTGCGGCAGATTTGAGATGGGGATTTGCCGATGAGCGCGCCCTTGTGCTCGTAGATAGCCGGAACAAATGGAATGCGGTCTGCTTTCTGGAGCGAGTAAACAGCCTCGACTCTCTCGCGTTTCGTCATTGGCGTTACTCTGGTGGCACCGGTCGCGTGTGAAGTGCGGGATCACATCAATTGTAACCATCCGGCCAAACCAGCCTTTTTCCTGGGCGGGGCGTATCGCGGTGAAGATGCGAATCCGCGCCCTGACCGGTGAATGAGGCGGAGGGATGAAGTTCCCACGATGAGCCAGGCTCTTTGATGGTAGTGCATGGTCCGGGTAAAATCTGCCGTAAACCCTTTGTTCATTGCGGCCAAGCCAATGCTATACTCAGTGTGCGTTCGTGCATCCGCCGCGGTACCTGCTGCGGGGCGAGAATGACTTTTGGAGGAGAATCATCGCACTCGACAAACGTTCGGCAAAGTCCTTTATCCGCATCAATGACAGGATCCGCGCACGCGAAATCCGTGTCATCGACGAAAACGGCGAACAGATGGGCATTCTGCCGCCTTTTGAAGCCCTGAAGATTGCCCGCGAACGCGGCCTCGACCTGGTGGAGGTATCGCCCAACGCGGTTCCCCCGGTCTGCCGCATCCAGGACTACGGCCGCTTCCTTTACGAGAAGGACAAAAGCGAACGCGCAGCCAAGAAAAAGCAGAAGGTGATCGTGGTCAAGGAGGTCAAGTTCTCAGTGACCGTGGACGAGCACGATTACCAGACCAAGAAGAACCAGGCGGTGAAGTTCCTGGCCGGCGGCGATAAGGTCAAGGCCAGCCTCCGCTTCCGCGGGCGGCAGATGGCTCACCGCGACCTGGGCTATAACATCATCAACAAGCTGATTCAGGATATTGGCGATGCCGGAATTGTCGAGTTCATGCCGCGCATGGAAGGAACGATTTTGCACGCAATCATTGCGCCGGCCAGGAAGCAGGAAGCTCCCAAGCCCAAGCCTCCAGCGCCTCCTCAAGACCAGGCCACAGCGCCCGCTCCGCGAGTGCAATAGGACCACCTAGCCAGGACTCAATCTCTTTAAGAAAACCGGCCGTCCACTTCGTGCGGCCTCAGCTTTGCAGGTGGAGATTCGCTTGGTTGACAAGGTCCGTTACTAGTTCAGCCAGCGCAAGCCTACAGTGCCGTTTGGAGGCAGTGGCAGAACGATGTAGCCCTCGCGCCAGTGGCCCTCCTCTCGGTGCGGAGGGTTGTCGACGATGCGGGCTCCGGCGGGATTGTGCTCTTCGAGAGCCAGGCCGGGCAGGCCCCCCACAATCGCCTGCAACTGGTCGTGGTTAGGCGGTCGGTTGGTTGTGATCGGGATCAGGGAGCGCAGAGCTCCATAGGCCTCGGCCAGGTCGCTTACCTGCGCCCGGCGCTTTGAGGGTAGGGGTTTGATACCCAGGGACTTCCAGGCGGCGTATGGGTAGCTCTCGACCAGCACGCGGGCTTGAGTCGAGCCGGGTTGGTCGCTCGTCTCAAGGCGCCGCCAGCCGCGGCGACAGAGGGCATCGTACAAGTCCAGGCAGAACTCGGCGAAGGGCCGGTAGGTGATGGGCTTCACCATGCCTGGCAGGCCGGTTTTGGCAGCGGTATTCAATTGGCGTTCGCTTACTCGCGCGTGCAGGAGGCCGTTCGAGCGGGATTTCCATGCCTGAGGTCCGTTGAGCATCATGACGCGGATGCCGCGCACGGTGCAAAGGTGGTTCAGACGGCCGGCCAGAATGTTGGGGTCCACCGGGCCGCGGTCGATATCTGAGTTCAGACCGGGAGCGATGGGAGGAATGATCTCGCAGACGATCGGAAACTGGACTGTTTCAACTTGCGGGCTGAACAGCGGCTTGAGGCGCAGCCTGGGTTCGGGCCTATTGAGGGGTTGAAGAGGACGAGTCCGGTCCAGCACCACGATGCCCAGATCGGACCAGTTGCGGAAGGCGAGATCGACAGAGAGGGTGGCCACGGCTTAAGGCTACGGCTGAGGGCTGTCGCGCAGCAACGGAGACAAGCAACAAATCGGCGTGGATTCAGGCAAATCTGAAACAGCTCCGAAACGGGACAAAGCAGCTTACCGGCTGGCTGGCTAACGAAGTGCTCCGCGCGCGAAAACAGAAAGATGTCTGTGTTAGACTCCCTGTCGATATGCGAAATCGACTTTCCTTGTTATCAATTTTTCTGTTGTTCACTGGATTCAATACCGGGTTGCTTTTCTCGCAGGAAACCCGGCCGGCGACGGCGCCTCCTCATCTTGAGCAACGCGGCGCGGCTACCCAGCTCATTGTGGACGGCAAGCCTTTCCTGATACTGGGGGGCGAAGTGTATAACTCTTCCTCGTCGAGCCTGGGGTACATGAAGCCGATTTGGCCGCGGCTCAAGGCGATGGGGCTGAATACGGTGGTGACTCCGCTGTCCTGGGAGCTGATTGAGCCTTCGGAGGGGAGCTTCGATTTTTCGCTGGTAGACGGACTACTGGCCCAGGCGCGGGAGCAGCACGAGCGCATTGTCTTTTTGTGGTTGGCGACGTGGAAGAACGGAATGTCGAGCTATGCGCCGGTGTGGGTGAAGCGGGATTCGCGCCGGTTTCCGCGAGTGGTGGAGCACGGTAATGAGGTGGAAATCCTGAGCCCGCAGGGCGCGGCGACCCGGGAGGCAGATGCGCGTGCCTTTGCGGCACTGATGCGGCACCTGAAGGAAGTGGACGGGCGCGAGCACACGGTGCTGATGATGCAGGTGGAGAACGAAGTGGGGGTGCTGGGCGACTCACGCGACCACTCGGCGGCCACCAATCGTGCCTTCGCATCGGCTGTGCCGGGCGAGTTGATGAGCTATTTGAAGACGCACCGGGACGCGCTCTATCCGAAGTTACGCGAGTTGTGGGAGCGGAATGGCGGCAAAACAACGGGCACATGGTCGGAGGTATTTGGCGATTCCGAAAGAGCAGACGAAATCTTCATGGCCTGGCAGTACGCGTGTTATGTGCAGGCGGTAACGGCTCGGGGCAAGGCTGCGTATAACATTCCCATGTACGTGAATACGTGGCTGGCCGATGACGACAAGCCAACGGGCGAGTATCCCAGCGGCGGGCCTGAGCCGTGGGTAGCTGATGTTTGGAAAGCGGCGGGATCGGCGCTCGATTTCTACTCGCCGGATCTCTATGCTGAAAATTTTGCGGAATGGTGCATCCGTTACCACCGCGACGGCAACCCGCTCTTCATGCCCGAGACCAGGGGCGGCCCGGCGGGAGCTGCGAACGTTTTTTACGCGCTGGGAGAGCAGGCCGGATTCGGCTTCTCACCGTTCGGAATCGACGGCGAGATGGACGATAAAGGTGCATTGGCATCGAGCTACGGCGTGATTGCAGGGCTGGCGCCTATACTTCTCGAACACCAAAGCGCCGGCGACGTGCATGGTTTCGTTCTCGACAAAAATCATTCTACGGTGGATTTCACCATTGGCGCGTACACGCTTCACATCGCGCTGGACGAACTCTTCGGCGCCCATGCGGAGAGCGGCTTTGGACTCATCATGGCCACGGGGCCAGACGAGTTTCTGGGCGCCGGCAAGGGATTCAGAGTTTCATTTGCACGGCGTAGTTCGAGCGGGCCGCAAGTGGGAATTGCTGCCGTGGACGAGGGCACATTTGAGGCCGGCAAGTGGGTTCCCGGAAGGCGGCTCAACGGCGATGAGGACGACCAGGGAAAAGGCTGGCGGTTTGATTGGCGGCAGGTGAGCACGGAGAAAGTGACGCTCTACCGGTTTGAGTAGGAGTAGCCTGACCCGCTTCAACGTAGCGCGCAAGCAAGCCCTGCTGTATACTGAATAAAGCCTTTAGAAGGCAGGGGATTATCTGTCTTGCGGGCGACGCGACGGGGTGCTCACACTCCGTCAAAAAAAAAAGAGAAGAAAATGCCCAAGTTGAAGACCCATACGGGCGCGAAGAAGCGCTTCAGCAAGACTGGGACCGGCAAGATCAAGCGGCACCAGACGAAGACGCGGCACATCCTTACTTCGAAGGCGCCGAAGACAAAGCGGAAACTTGGAAAGACATTGATGGTTTCCGATGGCGACTACAAGAAGGTAGCGCGCATGATTCCCTACGCCTGAGCACCTGCGGTGCGGCAGCCCTTTGGTTGGGTTCCGTGCAGATGCTATCGGGCCGAAATGGCCCCCGCCTGATGCGAAACGCGTTCGCACTGGCGAGAGATCAGGCTTGAAACGAGCGAGTGAAGAGGTTTAAGGCCAGCATTGATGGCCCTCCTGCCTCCAGCCGCATAACCGAACGCAAAATGGAGAAGAACAAATGCCCCGCGTAAAACGCAGTACCAAGCGCAGTGACCGCCGGAAGAAGATCCTCGAAAGAGCAAGCGGTTATTTCCTTACCAAATCAAAACTTTACCAGGCAGCCCAGGAAGCCGTGGAGCGCGGCCTGAAGTTCGCCTATACCGGCCGCAAGCAGAAGAAGCGCCAGTTCCGTTCGTTGTGGATCGTGCGCATTGCGGCTGCAGCCAAGCTGAACAACTTCAGCTATTCGCAGCTCATCAACGGTCTGAAGAAGGCTGGAATTGAGCTGGACCGCAAGATTCTGGCCGAGATTGCTGTGGATGATGCGGCGGGTTTCACCAAGCTGGTGGAGCAGGCCAAGACGGCTCTGGCGGCGGAGAAGAAGACAGCGGCGTAAGCAGAAATTTACTGAAAGACAGGAGCGGCCCGGGATTTGTAGATTCCGGGCCGTTTTGCGCTTGGGCTGATTACTTTTCGCTTAGGAAACGCACCACCGCTGTTTGCCATAGGTCGGGCTGGTCTACGAAGTTCA
>Ga0187863_10000441_pt1 | contig 35866 bp, 37 predicted proteins | sample June2016WEW_11_1_FD_132975 | JGI IMG/M metagenome (GOLD analysis project Ga0187863, IMG submission 132975) | Peatland microbial communities from SPRUCE experiment site at the Marcell Experimental Forest, Minnesota, USA - June2016WEW_11_10 | ecosystem: Environmental > Terrestrial > Soil >...
AACCAACGAAACGCATCCTGCGAGGAGTGGCCCAGATAGCGCGCCACCAAGATCCTGGGCGTGCGGGTCACGCCGATCCGTGCATCGCCGTCCCCCATTGCAGTGGCACGGCAGGCCGCCAACAAATCGGTACCGATATCGGAGCCTGCCGCGATGAATGTGCCGCTCACGCTGTATCCGCTGAGCCCCATCGGCGATGAGTCAAAGCCGCTGCCCGCCAGGATATCCGCGCGCTCCGTCCAGAGCCGGTGGCCTGCTTGCCGAATGCGGGTGCGGAGGCGCAAGTTGCCGCGGTGCCAGGTTTCCCCGGAAGCCCGCCGCCCGAAGCACAAAATCTCCCACCCGAGAAACCGCGCACCGGATGCCAACTCGACGTCAAGCTGCATCTCTGCCTTCGAGCCATCAAAAAGAATGTTCTCTCGGGGCAGCCATTCCAGGGCGGCACCCGCGGCGACATCGAAATGCAGCCCCTGTTGCGCGCCGATTTGCGGGCAGCGATACCACTTCGCCGCCCCGCAGGTGGTCAAACAGACGCGCGACCCCGACGCTAATCGAGCCGCGACGGTGAGTGCATCCCCGCCTGCAACCCCACCCGGTGGATGCAGCACGGTGACATGGCAAATACCGGGGCCTTCCGGATAAAGCGCCTTCTGAATTTGCAGAGGTCCGCGATGAGACTTGGCGGCGAGCACCGTTCGATCTTCGCGGTGGACAAAGGATAAGTCCAAGCTCGCTTGCCAGCGCAGGTCGGCCGCCCCATTTTGGGGCACCGGCGATCTCGACTTTCTCGGTGTGGCCCGAATCAAGGGGTACAAGCGATCGCGCCCGCGCATAGAGTCGAAGAGTGTAACGAGTATGCCAGCGATCGGGACGAGCCGCTCCAAAATCAGCGCCACGGCTGCTGCACGCAGCGCGTTAGAATTCGGCCATGGGGAAGTTTCACATGAGCACGTCGCGGTCGGCTCAGGCGCAGCGGCTGATCGCGCTCACCGACTTGACCAGCCTTGGCGAATCGGACGATGCGGCATCCGTGCGGACGCTGTCGGCACTCGCGCGGGCGGCGCCGGTTAAACCCGCGGCCGTGTGTATCTGGCCACGATGGATCCCCGTGGCCCTGGAAGCGCTCCAAGGTACCGGTATTCCGGTTTGCGCGGTCGCGAATTTCCCGGAGGGCGCGGGAGTACCCGACATCGCAGCGGCGGAGACCGCCGCGGCCGTCGTTGCAGGGGCAGCCGAGGTCGACGTCGTGTTTCCTTACCGTGCGATGCTTGCGGGTGATTCGGGCGTGGGCCTGGCCTTGGTTCGTGGCTGCCGCGAGGCCTGCGGGGATCGTGCGCTTTTGAAGGTCATACTGGAAACCGGGCAGCTCCTCGGCGCCGACAATATACGCCGCGCGGCTGAAGTTGCGATCAATGGTGGAGCTCAATTTCTCAAGACGTCCACGGGGAAAACTCAACCTGCCGCAACGCCCGAGGCGGCAGCGGTCCTCCTCGAGGTGATCGCGGCGGCAAATCGGGGTGGCCAGTCCATCGGGTTCAAAGCGTCGGGCGGCATTCGCACGATCGAAGATGCCTGGGGTTATCTCACGCTCTACGAACAGCGGTTCGGCCCCGGAAGCGCCTCGGCGAGCAATTTCCGGATTGGGGCGTCGGGATTGTTCAAGGAACTCATGGCGTCGGCGGGCACCTGACTCGTCATCGGAGGAACTGACATGCGAAGCTCACCCCGCATTGCGGTGATCGGCAGTGCCAACACCGACCTGACGACGTTCATTGACGTCTTCCCGCGTCCGGGTGAGACCGTGTTCGGCAAGACATTTGAGATGGGATTCGGGGGCAAGGGCGCGAATCAGGCGGTCGCATCCCGCCTTTGTGGCGCTCAGGTGTTGATGATCGCCAAGGTCGGCGATGATCTGTTCGGGCGGGCAACGCTAGACAACTTCACCGCCTTCGGCATCGACACAACCTACGTCCAAGTCGTTCCTGACGCTCCGACGGGAGTGGCACCGATTCTGGTCGAGCCCGACGGGCAGAATCGCATCATCGTGGTCAAGGGTGCCAACGATCGGCTGACGCCCGCCGATATCGACGCCGCGGCGGCGCATCTACGAACCGTCGATACGATCATCTTGCAATTCGAGATTCCGCTTCAGACGATCTATCACGCCATTCGCTTCGCACGTGCTCAGAATATCCGTTGCATCGTCAATCCGGCGCCCGCAATCCCGGTCGACCTGGCGGAGCTGACCGGTGCGGACCTGTTCATCCCGAACGAGAGCGAGGCCGAACAGCTCACCGGGCAGCCGGTTCGATCGGAAGCCGATGCGGCCGCATGTGCCGCCACCCTACTCGCTCGAGGGTTTCGGCGGGTGGTGATCACTCTGGGTGCACGTGGTTCACTTGTGGCCGATGCCACGGGGCACACGCACATTCCGGCCTTTCCCATCACGTGCCTCGACACGACGGGCGCGGGAGACGCCTTCATCGGAAGTCTCGCGGCGTTTCTCGCCGAAGGCATCCACGAGCAGGAAGCCCTATCGCGCGCGAACCTTTATGCCGCCTTGTCGACAACGCGGGTGGGGACCCAGAAGTCATTCCCACGCCGAGTCGACTTTGAGATGGAATGGGAAAGGCGCAAAAGCGCGCGATCGGGACCTGTCAACTAGATTCGCGCAGCGCAAGGATTCCAATCATGTTCGTGGTGCATAGTTATCCGTTAGCCGTGGTGTTTTGCGTGCTCACCATGTTTTGCTGGGGCTCGTGGGCGGTCACCCGCAAGCTCGCACGCCCTGACTGGCGCTTCGAGCTCTTCTACTGGGACTACGTCCTCGGAGTGTTGTTGGTCACGCTGGCATTCGGACTCACGCTGGGAAGCAGCGGCGCCGAAGGCCGTGCGTTCTTCGCGGATCTCGCGCAAGCCTCGACTGCCTCCATTCTAGAGGCGCTGGTGGGTGGCGCGATTTTCAATCTCGCCAACCTTCTTCTCGTCGCCGCCATCGACATTGCCGGCATGGCAGTCGCCTTCCCCGTCGGGATCGGACTCGCGCTAATCATCGGCGTGATCATGAACTACCTCGCCGCGCCCATAGGCAACGTCGCACTCCTTTCCACCGGCGTCTGCATGGTGGTTCTCGCCATCATTCTGGATGCCCTGGCCTATCGCCGATTGGCCGTAGGTTCGCCCGACTCTGGCGGCGGCGCCAAGAGCAGCACCCGAGGATTATTGCTGTCGGTGGCGTGCGGTGTGTTCATGGGTATCTTCTATCGCTTCGTCGCGGCGGCGATGGGTGCGGATCCGACTCACGCGGCGGCCGGCAAGATGGGTCCCTACGCCGCTGTTTTCGTGCTCGCGGTGGGAATAGTGCTTAGCAGCTTCGTCTGGAACATCCTCGCCATGAAAAGACCGTTGGTCGGCGAGCCCGTGCGCTTCCGCGACTACTTCGCGGGGAGCCTGCCGACGCACATGACCGGCGTTTTGGGCGGCCTGATCTGGGGAACCGGTATGTCCCTCAACCTCATTGCTTCGGGGCGCGCCGGCTTCGCAATCTCCTACGGGCTCGGCCAGGGCGCCACCATGGTCGCAGCAATCTGGGGGGTATTCATCTGGAAGGAGTTTCGCACGGCTCCCAAGGGCACGTCCGAGCTGCTGGCGGCGATGTTCGGCAGTTTTCTGACCGGACTTGCGCTCATCGTACTCGCGCGTACCATGTAAGAGCCTCGGCCTTCCGCAAATACACTTCTGTTCTCGTGAGCACTTGCGTTGGCGCGGGACCCTTCACCACAGGCGATGCTTTCGCACGCTCCTCTCGACCATGGCTGAAGCCCGACTATTCACCGCCGCCTCCAGTGCAGCGAGTCAATCGAGGTCGACCGCCAAGCGCTTGAGGTCCACGAGCGAGCAGTAGCTCAAGGCACCTTGATGTGTAGCGCGCAAGACCACGCGTGGCGCACGCCCCGCTTGCAGCGCTTCCTGCCACCGAGGTGCGCAAAGACACCAACGATCACCGGGCTTGAGTCCCGGAAAGCCGAATTCCGGGACCGGCGTCGAGAGATCATTGCCGCAAGTCTTCGAATACTCAAGAAATCCCGCGGTCATGACGGCGCACACGGTGTGGCTGCCGACGTCCTCGCGGCTCGTGTCGCAGCATCCGTCGCGAAAAAAACCTGTCATGGGACTCACGGAGCAGACTTCGAGTCGATCGCCCAGCACGTTCTTGGGCTCGTTGCGCTGGCCGCCGCCGCCCTTGCTAGCGTCATCTCTCAACATCAGGATTCTCTGCATCGTCGATCCCTCCCCCCGCTTGGCCAACACGGGCTCGGCGGTAAGCTGATTACGCTGCCCACGGATTGATGAGCTCAACGCTGCAGTGCTCGAAGTCTTTCACGTTGCGTGTGGCGAGGCCTGCCCCTCTAGAACGAGCCATTGCAACAATCATGGCATCGAACTGGCTGATGGGTTTGCCTGCCGACCGTCGCGAGGCGCTGATCTCGGCATACATGTCGGCAGCATCGTTATCGAAACTCAATACCTGGCCAGCGAAATCTTCATCAAAAATCCCTTTCGCGGCTTCCCACAGTCCGCGCCGACGCTTTCCGTCCGGGAGCACTCGAATGCCGTAGAGAATTTCCCCCCGGGTTACGCTGGTCGTGAACAAAGACACGCGGGGTTGGATCGCCAGCCAATCCATGACTGAGGATTCAGGAACGGGACGCAGCACCTCAGAGAGCACGTTGGTATCAAGAATGATCATGCGTCCAGGTTCGCCGGCTCACGTATGGCCTCGCGCGGTGCAAGTTCCAACTCCACGCCACCCAGCGGCATGATGCGAGCGCGAATGGAGTCAACGAGAGATCCCTGCCGCGAACGCCCGGTTGACAAGGCCGTTCGCAAAATCTCGCGGGCTTCCTCTTCCATCGAGTGGCCATGGTGGGCCGCCTGCACGCGCAAGCGCGCCTTCAGACGCTCATCGATGTCGCGGATCGTTATACTTGCCATATTTCCTCCGTCAATCAATGATTGCATTTTAATCATTGATCGCATTAGAAGCAAGCCGGAAGGTCTGGGGTTTATGACGCTCAGCCGCGCCGTGCCTTATTTTAAGATGCTGTTTTTATTGCATTTTCAGGGTCCATAGGTTCGAGAAGTTCGGGAAGCAGGAGTCGCGGGTTCAAATCCTGTCACCCCACCATTGATTTTCTGACTAAACCGTACCCAAGTGACTCTCGAGAAATAGCCGGGTACACACTGAGGACACAAAATATTTTCTGATCCGGAAGCTCCCTGCCCGAGCGTTCAGATTGGGTGACCGAAGCGTCAAGCGCAATTCGCCAGATCTTCCTCGTCCGACTGCGCGGCCAGGGGCGCGAACAAAACGTCATCCGACGTGATCTGCCGGCCCATCCAGGCGATTTTGTCCCATTCGCCCTCATTCAGGCTCGCTCGCTCGTGGGCGATTTTCTGAACGATATCCAGAAATCCCTGGCGGTTGGTCGTGGCGGCGGCGTAGTACGTTTCCAGCAACTTCATTCGCAGGTCCTGACGATGCGGCTCTCGTTCCACGGCGCTCTTCAAGACGTCCACGAGACTGGTGCGGCGTTCCGTGAATCCGACGTTTTCGTGCAAGGCGCTCGGCATCTGAACATGCTGCACCGTCGCGTCAAGATCGAGCAAGTTGTAATCGAGGTTGGTCACATCGGCGACTGACTCTGTCACAGGCATGGCATTCTCGCCGGCGCCAAGCTCCCGCGTTGTCGATTCGGTGATCCCGACGATGCGCGCCGTCTCGATCGGCATCGTCTTCGCGTCGGGATCATCAATGCAAAGCTTCACGGTGGCTGAAAGGCCGGGGGTCAGGTGCGTATCGCCGAGATTGACGGTGTCGTCGAGGCCGTCGCCGCCGCGTTGCCACAGATACGAGGCTTCCAATGACTCGACATCAACGGCGTCGTTGAGAATGTCCGCCTCATTCGGCTCGGTCGCGATGCTGTTACGCCGGCGGGCCAATGCGTCGGCGACCCATTGCCGCTCGCCGGCCTCTGCAGGCAACGGTGTTGCGGACGGGGCATCGTGCGTTTCATGCGGAACATCGTGCGGTTGGATCCGGACTGCGTGCGGTTCCACATCGACCGGCGTGCTGGGCGCCACCGCCTCGCACACGGAGGCTTGCACGGCTACTGGAACGGGCGAGAGCTGAGAGGCGAGCGCTCGACGCCGGCGCCAAGCATAGATGCCGAAGGCGGCTGCCGCGAGCGCCAGGACCGCCGCGATGCTCGCGCCAATCCCTCGTCCTGAGTGGGCCTGTGGTGGAGCGACCACCGCCGGCGCTGTCTCGGCAAGGATCAATCGCGCCTGCGCGCGGATTAACGCATCGTGCTCACGGTCAAGCTGATCCCGCAACTCGTCGAGCCCTCTCTCCAACTGCTGGACTCTGCGATCGAGAGCCGCCGCGGGTGGGCTCGGCGCCGAGGACTCATGGGGCGAAGAAACCGGCGCCGCAACAGCCGGCGCAGCGGGTTTGGTTGCGGTCGCCCCTAGGATCGCTGCGTGCCACGCTTGCATCTGAGCGTAAACTTCGTGATTGGCATTTGCGACGGAAATCGCCGAGATCTCGGTGGCTGAAGGGATCGTCAACACCGCGCCGCGGCGCAGCCGGTTGATGTTGCCCTCGAAGGCGTTCGGGTTCGCGCGGAAAATAGCGATCATCATCCTCTTAAGATCGGCATCGGAACGCGAGCCGACGCGCCAAGCGACTCCGCGCAGTGTCGCTTTTGCGCCGACTCTAACGGTCTTGCGCGCAGCCGGCTCACCGGCCGTCGTGCTTGCTTTGTCCGAGGCCGGAGCAGCCTCCACCACCGGCCGTACGCTGACCGGCACGGTGTAGCTCGCGGGTACATCCACCACGGCCGCAGCGACTGGCGCGGCCGAAGGGAATCCAGGCGGGTCGAGCAGCAGCGTATATTGGCGAATCAAGTCGCCTCCGCGCCAGCGTAGATCAACCAACAGGTTAAGCAGAGGCTCGGTGCAGGCGACCGTCGAACGAATTGCGAGAACCGCCCGTCCCCTGCTGTCGCGCGAGATCTTAAACGCGACGGTGGTCAAGAACGCGGAGCGGTCGACGCCTAAGTGCTCAAAGGTTTCCCGATTAGCGATCGAGGCGGTGATCCCCGCCAGGTCGTCCGCGGTCGCCCCGACGATGTCAATATCGGCCGCGAGCGGCTCGTTAAGAGCGGAATCCAGATGAATCTCACCCAAGCCGAGCGCCTGGGCCGCACCTGGCAGAGCAAGGGCCATCATCAACGTTAATGCGGTCTTCCCATGCGACATTCTCTGCTCCAAAAAACTCTGCTCCAAACAATCCGGAATCCAGGCAACGCCAATCTATTCGATGGAAGGAGATGGTCGATACGGGCGACTGCCAAGACTTCGACGCAGTACACGCATGCTTATACAGAAAACATTCTTTGTTTTGGAGGACGCAGCGCACAGCGGCGGTACCGCGGCGTCGCATCATCGCTGCCCCGATATGTCGTTGCTGATCAAGCTCGCAAAGGTGTCCGCGAGTCGCAGTCTACATTCGCAATATCGGATATCCGTCACACCGGCGCTCGAATCTCGACATTAGCGGTCGGATTGGGGGAATTTTACAAAAGCTGGAATAAAGCGAGTCTGTCAGAAGCCTTTTGTCCCGAATCACATTCAAGGAGACGGAACACCTCGGATTACAAACCGCTCTCTCGCGTCGCGGCGCTCTGCAAGTCGATCAAAGTGAGCGCCTAGCTTCGGAAATCCAGCCGATAGTGGCTGCAGGCATTGAAACTGCAGAGTCATAGTCGGGACGTAGGAATCGCAGGTTCAAATCCTGTCAACCCGACCATTGATTTCACCAAATATGCGGGTGTTATCCGAGCCGTCCCACCGCATGTACACTCGGCAGCCACGGGTCTAAAATCAACCTCTGATTTCTGGGTGCTTCGGAAGGACGAACGCCGAAGAATTACCAAGAGGATCGATGGATGCAGCAGGGATTCCGTGCGCTCGGTCTTGTTGCGCTGATCGTGTGTCTGCACGCTTGCGGAGGCGGCGGTATGGGAGGCTCGTCGTCTCCGTCTGCTCCTGAAGTGGTTTCTATCGCGGTGACTCCGGCGAATCCCACTTTTCCGGCAGGAATGACCGCCCAATTCGTTGCGACCGCCACTTATTCCGATAACAGCACGCAGGATGTAACTTCAAGTGCCGAGTGGTCGTCCAGTTCCTTGGCGTCCGCTACGGTGAACTCCGCAACGGGAAAGGCAAGCGCGGTTGCGGGCGGACAGGCCACGATCAAGGCCAATTTGGGCTCGGTTGGCGCTGGCGGGGCCAATTTCTATCCGGGTCCATCCCGATCCTTCGGTACCACTGCACTCTACGATCCCGTCTCCAACGCTTGGTCCGACGCCGCGAACATCGGCGAGCGAAGTCTGCAAGCGGCGACCTTGCTCGCCAATGGAAAGGTCCTGATTACAGGGGGATACGACGCAACGATCGCAAGCGGCCTTTCCACCGCTGCGCTCTATGACCCCAGCACGAATTCCGTGACGCAGGAGCCCAACTTGCCAAATATCGATTACGGCCAAAATGGCATACTGCTCGAAAACGGAGCGGTTTTGATTACGGGTGGCGTTGGCATTTCCCGGTTGTATTCGCCGTGAGGTAAAAAGCGCCCTGGAGCGCGGGCGGCCTTTTCGGTGACGCACGCCAGCCCGGTGCGATTACGAGTGCACGGCGTCGTCCAGAATCGAGGAAAGCACCCTGCACACTTCTCAGGAATTTCTGCGGTGTGCAATGTGGATGGCTGAAAACTGGGCCAGTTTGCAGCGCTGCAAACCGGAGAATCAGGGCTGAGAAGTTCTACTTTGCACCTGTGCAAAGTAGTAGCATGGATCCCCAGAATTATGGGGACGTGGCAAACACCCAAACTGCACTCTATAGTACCTTGCTTTGCCGCGTTTATGAGCACTTCGAACGGATGGACAGATTCCGTACATGTGGTTTCACCCCAGCCATTGACTTAAAAAGAGTTTCTTCTTAACTGCCGGCGCACGGTTCCAGTTTCGGCTTCAAACTATCGTCGTATGGTTCGGCTGTTCTCGGACACCTGCTGACGAGACTAACGGCGGCGCGATCGACGCGACTGACCGCTGGCGCGCAAACGGCAAGTACGGGTAGCCAGGCGAATGTTAACTGCTTCTATTGTTCTATTTATGTACGCTGCGCTCAGCGGACTCGTCATGGCAGTCGGAATTTTCAGAGGTGCGAAGCGTTGGGCGCCTCTTGCGCTGGGGCACGGGGTTCTCGCCGCAACGGCGCTCGTGCTGGCGCTGTTTGTGTTAATCGCGACCGACGCCGCTGCGATTAAGTACGGTGTCGCCGTTCTGGTTCTGGCCGCTCTTGGAGGGCTTTTCCTCCTCAGCTATCAACTGCGTGGCAAACCTCATCCTTGGATAGTCGTGGTGCTGCATGCATTGCTCGCCGTCGGTGGGGTCGGTTGTCTCGTGTTCGCTCTGTTGCACTGACGCGTCGCATCCCGCTCTAGGGATCTGGTGGCTTACACCAAGATCGCCCCTCAAGGCGGCGGAAAGAAATGCGCTCGATGCCGCGGCGGAGGCCGGAGGCGTGTACCTAGGGTTTTGTTCGTCGGCGGCCGGATCCCCGTCATCGCGAGCACCCGAGCCTGTTGCTTGGCTTCCGGGACTTGCGCCTATGCGCCGTTGGACGCGTTCGAATAATTCATCGCTGCCGGGTGGAGTTTCATGGCGTCGGGATGGCGCTCATGAAATATCGGCGCGCTTGGTCACGCAATCCATCCGTGGTCGGGTTATCCAGGGTATCCACCGCCACAACACGCGAAGCAATGGGGAGTTGATGCCGGTCGAGATAGGTTTTTAGCGCCAGCTTGGCGTTGCCGGGACCGGTGATAACAGTGCTCCCTGAATGGTCTAGGGCAGCGCTTATGCGGTGAAAAAACTCCGTATCGTCGGGCGGATTACCTCCCGCCTCCCAGCCGGTGGACCGGTGGTGCAAGCGCTGAAGCGAAGCATGGGAGTGAATGTCGATCTGAGACTCTTCGTCCCCGCTTATACGAAACACTTTCGCTTCGCTATGATCGAGCCAGACAATCGCATGGTTGTTTTCGCTCACGACCGCTCTCCTTCGTTGATTAGGCGCCAAACTGAACTCATCGCTGACCGCCTTCGCTCATAGATATTTCCTCGTCTGATGGCAATATTTTTCGCATCGGCCAGCACCCGGGACGATTCCGTGGAGTTAGCTAATACCATTCATTGCCACCCGTCTGTGCGGCAGCAGACCTAGTGCACCCCGCCACTTTCTCGCGCGATTGGGCACCGGCTTCGAACACTGAACGGCATGATGAGTGTTTGCGCTCCTTACCATGAACGGCGCGACCATGGCCTGCGATGGCGGTTATCTCTCTATCTAGTTGATCGAAACGAACCGGAGATGCGAATGGTCTGGCGGGGACCACATGACGTGCCTCGGTCAGACCTGCGCATGGTCGGCGGCCCTCGCCACGGCCTCTTCCTGTTGGAATTCAGTGCGCAGCTGCTCGAGCTTGCCGACCGCGCCATCGTACGCGTCGTTACCGAGCAGAAGTCGGTGCGGCGGCTGTTTCGATTCGGTGGCCTGGATGATGTCGCGTGCCGCGAGCACCGGATCGCCCGGTTGATGTCCTGAGTCTGCCCTGAGCCGACTCCTGCTAACGCCAGCGGTCGCCGCATAATCCGCGATGTGCCGCGGGCTCTCGTCGGCCGACCGGCCTGCCCAATCAGTGCGAAAGCCGCTGGGCTCGACCAGCATGACCTTGATGCCCAGTGGCTCCACTTCCTGCCAGAGTGCCTCCGACAATCCTTCGACGGCGTACTTGCTGGCATTGTAGTAGCCGAGTGCAGGGAATGACCGCAGTCCTGCCAATGACGATAGGTTCACGATGAAGCCGCTGCGGCGCTTGCGCATGCCAGGCAGGACCGCCTTGATCATATGAGTCAGCCCAAACACATTGATCTCGAACAACCGGCGCACGGCATCGTCCTCGCCCTCTTCGATCGCTGCGAAATACCCTATTCCCGCATTGTTCACGAGCACGTCAATACGCCCGAAATGTGTCTCGGCCGATGCGACCGCCGCAGCGACCTGCGCCGGGTCCGTAACGTCCAGTTTTAACACCAGTGAGTGACCAAGCGCCGCGAGCGCACCGAGCCGTCCCGGATTCCGCGCTGTCACGACCGTCCGATAGCCAAGGCCAAGCACCTGTTTTGCCAATTCGTGGCCAAAGCCGCTCGAACAGCCGGTGATCAACCATACCGGTCTTTCGGTCACCAATGATTTGTCGTCAATCGACATTGTGTTCTCGCCTTCTGAGGAAGTGTTAGGGAGCGGATCACCGAGTCGTCCAATCTGTCGATGACTTGCGGCGAGCTGGATTCGGGGCGACTTCTACAGTATTTGTATGCCACTCCGGCGGCTGCTAATGCTTCGGCCGTGCCGTTCTTTTAGAAACGTGCAAGATTTCCTTGAGGAAAGCACGGATCGCACCCGGTCGCACGGCTGCGGACTCTCGGCCGCTCAACAGAATTTCTTCGGAAGGGTCAGGTACGGCCTGATGTCCGGTCATGCTTTGGATGCGAATACGAAAAAAGATGGGCATGAAAGCATTGTCTGGTTCCGCAACTACGGTCGCCGGCTGCCACCACGTAGCTACTTTCTGCAATACCGCTTGCGCGTGATTCCGTGCGACCATATTCTCCGGCGAATCGGGCAGCTCTTCGTACAGACCGCTCGCTATGACACTCATCCATTGATAATGATTTATTCGGTCGTCAAATTCCACGCAAACGTTAGGGTTTTCCCGCATGCACTCGATCTTTTGTCCAAGAATACTGAAGCCGTATAGATCGGATCCATCGTAGGAAAAGCGCATCGGCACGATATGAGGCGTGCGGTTCCGCACGAATGCCAGTCGACCGACACGCGCCTGCTCAAGTTGGCTGCGACATTCGGCGACGGTTAAATTACGTATCAGCATGCGCCAGCCCCCGGAGTGAGTGCCATCAACCCAATATGGAGTGCCATGGGTGCGCCTACGGTATCGTGCGGATTTCCGGATTTTCCAGCTGAACTTCACGCCCCCAATATCCGGGTCTGCCGTAATGATCATAGATGCGCGCTTCCTCCTCGCGCCCCACCCGGGTGCCCGGCAAATACGGCGGTGATCCCCTCACCGCATCGCGAGTTAAGCCCACCGACACCTGTCTCTCGTCCCATCGCACGCCCGTGACCCATTGCGGTGCGATGAGGACCTCGTGGCCAAGCCACCAGTTGCTCGTATTGACGACGATGTAGCGGATCGCCCAGCGCCGCTCGTCGACGAGCAGGTGCTGCACGTGGCCGATATCCCCGTCTGCCGCAAGTACGTCATATCTCGCAATCTCGTTGCCACTGCGCAGATGTCGATCATCATGCGGCCGACCTTCGGTCTTCGCGGTCCGTTCAGATTTCACACCCCACAGCATCATCCCATCGCCCCAGAAATCCCCACCCTCCCAATAGTGCGGATACTCGTAGTAATCGAGGTAGCCCATCTCATGTTGACGCGAAACGGGTTTGTCGGTGTCGATGCTCGGGCTGTTCTTCACCTGGTCTTGCGTAATCGCTGCCGGAAATATCTTCTCGGACCAATTGGGCTCATTGATCGCAACGGGCGAAATCAATACACGTCGGTGGGAAAGCCAGGTTCCCGTTTCCACCACGAGATAACGGATGACCCACGCCTCGTCGTCGAAATAGAAATCCGTCACATGGCCGATTACTCCATCGAGTGCGCCTATGGTGTAACCCTCCAGATCCTTCATGCTATGTAACACACACCTCTCCTCCAACATTTCGAACACTTGCGCTGTCCGCCGCTTTGTGGGCTCAAGGAACGTATGCTGGGCGTAATCGCAGGTGGTGTATGTACGACACCGCACTCTGGGGCGGTGCCCTCACTGCTGCCCGGTAAATGGCAATGTATGGCGTCCGATGGATACCCAATTGGGAGGTCTAAGCGTGCCAGCGCACCGACCAACCCCGGTCGGTTGGATTAGCCTGAGGTGCTGGTTGCTTCCGGACGTCGACAATTTGGAGTTTGGTATGGTGCGTTCTGCTTCGCGATCTGTGCTCCCGTCAACCTATGACGATTTCCTCTACGCGCCGGTCGGCGAGAGTTCAAATGGAGCATTGCTCACTGTCCTCTCCGTCCTCGCGCGGCAGAACGTCGATCCCTGGGAGGCGGCCGCGGATCTGACTCGATTACCGCAGGAGACCGCCGCGCAGAGATTGACCTCGATGATCGCGGCATCACCTGGTCGGTTATTGCCAGTCGATCAGGCGGCGATGGCGGACCGCTTGATCGCCCTATTGCCGAGCCGCTCCGCTCCTGCCGATGGCGCGCCCGCGCCCAATGACTCCCAGAGCGAAGCCGCCGTGAATCGGCCGCCGCCCACCGTCCTCTTGATGGTCATCGCAATCTACATCTGCGTGATGTTTCTCGGTCAATGGATAGCTGTAAGCCGCTTTCAGGAGGTGCCGACCGAGGTGGCCGCTTCGCAAACGCCCCCATCCACGCTTGGAGAAACGCTTCCATCGAGACCGCACGACCGTCAGACGGCCGAAACCCCTAAATGAGGCGCGCGTAGCGCCGGAAAAAGCCAGCCATCGGGGCCGCATTGCAACGCGTGCGACGCAGCAGCGCTTGTTGTGCAGCGCTGCCGGCGATCAGCGTTTCGAGGCTAACTCGCCTTCCGCGTGACCCCCGGGCCCTGCAGCCCGCTCTTGGATCCGGGCCGGTCATTTGTTGCACCGGCGGCCTCTCGCGTGTCCGCCCTGCGCTGATCCCACTTCCAATTGAGAATTTCGGGCATGTCCTGGCCGTGCTGATTGATGTAATGCTTATGTTCGATCAGCTTATCCCGCAGCGTTTGTTTCAGGTAAGCGCCCCGACTGCCCAGTTGCGGCAGCCGATCGATCACGTCCATCACCAGGTGGAATCTGTCGAGGTCATTCTGCACCCGCATATCGAATGGTGTGGTGATCGTGCCCTCCTCCTTGTAGCCGCGGACGTGCAGATTGCGATTGGTGCGCCGGTAGGTCAAACGGTGTACGAGCGATGCATACCCGTGAAAACCGAAGATGATGTGCTTGTCTTTCGTGAACAGCGAGTCGTAATCAATTTCGTTCAACCCGTGCGGGTGCTCCGAGCAGGACTGAAGCTTCATTAAATCGACCACGTTGACCACCCGGACCCGCAGATCCGGGAAGTGCTCGCGCAGGATCGACACGGCCGCCAGGACTTCCAGCGTCGGGGTGTCTCCGCAGCAGCCCATGACCACGTCCGGCTCGCCGCCCTGATCGTTGCTGGCCCATTGCCAGATGCCGATCCCCTCCGTGCAATGGATGACGGCAGCGTCCATGGTGAGCCATTGCGGAAGGGCGTGTTTGCCGGCGACCACGACGTTCACGTAGTTGCGGCTGCGCAAGCAGTGATCGAACACCGAAAGCAGGCAGTTCGCATCGGGCGGCAGGTAGACCCGTACGATGTCGGCCTTTTTGTTGATGACGTGATCGAGGAAACCGGGATCTTGATGGGTGAAGCCGTTGTGATCCTGCTGCCACACGTGGGAGGCAAGCAGATAATTCAACGAGGAAATCTTCCGACGCCAGGGCAGTTCCAGACATACCTTGAGCCATTTCGCGTGCTGACTGAACATCGAATCGATGATGCGGATGAAGGCCTCGTAGCTGTTGAACAGCCCGTGTCGTCCGGTCAGTAGATAGCCCTCCAACCATCCCTCGCACTGATGCTCGCTCAACATCGAGTCGAGCACCCGTCCCTGGGGTGCGAGGAATTCGTCATTCGTCGCCTGTCGGGCGTCCCATTGCCTGTTGGTGACCTCGAACACCGCGCCCAATAGGTTCGAGAGCGTCTCGTCGGGGCCGAAGATGCGGAAATTGTGCTCGCCTTGATTCAGCCTGGACACGTCGCGCAGGAAGGTCCCCAACACCTGCGTATCGTGGCCTTCAACGGCGCCGGGAGAGGCCACATGGATCGCGTGGTCGTGAAAATCAGGCATTTTCAAGTCGCGCAACAGAATGCCGCCATTGGCATGGGGGTTGGCGCCCATCCGGCGATCGCCTTTCGGGGCGAGTTGCGCCAATTCAGGAATCAAGCAGCCGTTTTGGTCGAACAATTCCTCCGGTTTGTAGCTTCGCATCCAGCTTTCGAGCAACGGAACGTGTTCCGGATGCTCCGGATCCACGAGCATGGGCACCTGATGGGCACGAAACGTCCCCTCGATCTGCAATCCGTCGACGACCTTCGGTCCCGTCCAGCCTTTGGGCGATTTCAACACAATCATCGGCCATCGCGGGCGGGAAGGATCCTGCTGGTCGCGTGCCGTTGCCTGGATTCGGTGGATCTCCTCGATCGCTGCGTCCATCGCCTTGGCCATGCACTCGTGCATGGTGTCCGGATCATCGCCTTCGACGAACTGCGGCGCCCAACCGCAGCCGCGCAGGAACTGTTCCAATTCCGCGCCCTCGATGCGCGCGAGAACCGTGGGATTGCTGATCTTGTATCCATTCAAGTGCAAGATCGGCAAAACGGCGCCGTCGGTGGCGGCGTCCAGGAACTTGTTGGATTGCCACGAGGTCGCCAGGGGGCCGGTTTCCGCTTCACCATCGCCGATAACGCAGGCGACGATCAGACCGGGATTGTCGAAGGCGGCACCAAACGCGTGGCTCAAGGAGTACCCGAGCTCGCCGCCTTCGTGAATCGACCCCGGCGTGGTTGGCGCGACGTGGCTCGATATGCCGCCTGGAAACGAAAATTGCTTGAACAGCTCCTTGAGCCCGGCCTCATCCTGGGTGACGTTCGGATAGACTTCACTCCACGTGCCTTCGAGATACACATTGCCCACGATGGCGGGGCCGCCATGGCCGGGTCCGGCGACGTAGAACATGTCCAGATCATACTTGTTGATCGCACGGTTCAGGTGCACATAGATGAAATTCTGGCCCGGCGTGGTGCCCCAATGACTGACGACCAGCGGCTTCACGTCGGACAGTGTCAAGGGTCGCTTGAGCAGTGGATTGTCATAGAGATAGATCTGTCCGACCGATACGTAATTGGCGGCTCGCCAGTAGGCATTGATCTTGCGAAGGTATTCGGGTGTGAGGGTAGCGGTATTCATGGTTCGAGACGCTAACCGTTATACGCCGCAAGCTCGGTGCGATAGCGCACGCAAGCACGCCTCGCGCGCCATCGCATGCTTCCGTGGGCTAGCGAACCGCCGCGACGCCATCAAACCGTCATACTCCGCATCCCAAATTACCGCAGGAGACCTCGAATGAGCCAGCTTCATCACGCGCTCGTATGGATCGATCACCAGGAAGCAAAAGTTTACCGATTCGCCGGAGACGATGAGTCGGAAATGAACGTGAATTCGCGCACTTCGTTGCAGCGTCTGCATCATCGGCGAGAGGGTTGGGAGGCGGGCGGCAATCCGCCGGAGAATAGCGATTTCTTTCGGCGCGTCGCCGGGACGCTCGGTCAAACGGCAGGCATACTCGTTACCGGTCCGGGAAATGCCAAATCGGCGTTCAAGGTCTACATGGATCATCTGCGCCCCTACCATGCGTCGCAAGTATTCACCGTGGAGACGATTGATCAACCCAGTGACGAAGCCTTGCTTTCGCTAGGGCGAGAACACTTTCACGTCAATACTCGTCCGGCGATGCAAGGTGAGCACACTCAGACGGTTTTGTAGTCGAATACGAAATCGGCGCGCCGTGGACGCCCGCCGCCACTCGGCGTCCAATCGGGTCGGTGAAGTCCTGGGCTTACGACCAGCAGGCTAGGTTGACCACTGCCATCCGTCGTCGACCATACTGGCAACACATCGCTCTGGAAGGTAAGCGCGCCATGCTCGCATGTTGGCAACCGCCCGCTCACTCTCGGCCTGAGTCGGCTTCAAAAAGGCAGCCTCCTCAGCCGTTGGAGATTCCAACTGCACCGCATTGAAGGCATCCTCCAAATGAAGTGCGGCCATGAGTTCTCGTTGCCAATGCGCGTCTTCGATCATTGTGATCCCTTGGTGTGGGTGGTCGTGACGCAACATTGCGGCGCCAGCACTGGAAACTCTGTGCGCTAAACCGCTTATGTAGATAAAAGAGATTGCCGCGGTCGTAGCGCGGAAACCGGGCGCAGGACGGTGACCGTGTCATCCCTTCGGTCCGCATGTGGGACAACGAACAGACTAATGCGAGCGGATCCAAATAGACTATGACCGAAAGCTTTATTGGCATCCTAATCGGGAGCGCACGATTGCTTGAACTCGGTAGACAGACGGCAGCGCAGGCACATGCAAACCGATAGCTTTTTCGTGACCGGCATGCAGTGTGGCGGCTGCCCGATCAAGCTATCGCTTGCACTGCGCATGCTGAGCGGCGTCGACGATGTGCAGATATCGCTGGCTTCCGGTGAGGTGACTATCGTCTATGACCCGGCCCTTGTATCCCCGGAGCGGATCCAAGAGGCCGTAATCAGGACCGGATTCGGAACCGCCGGCATCGATGCGACCAATGGCCATGATCCGAGGCCCGACCAGTGCGGATAGGTGTGCACCACCGCAGATACTGTTCCCAACGTTCCGCCTCAAAGCCACGCCCCGCGCTGGTTAGCTAAGGCGTCAGGACGGCGGCACCCTCAAAACGTCCGGCCCGCAGATCAGCGAGTGCCTGGTTCGCCGCGCTCAGCGGATAGCGCGTCGTCTTCACCGTGATGCCGATCTGCCGCGCCACGTGTAGAAAATCGAGCCCGTCCTTGCGCGTGAGATTTGCAACCGACAGCAGCTCCCGCTCTTCCCACAGAATACTGTAGGGAAAGCTTGGAATGTCACTCATGTGGATGCCGGCACAGACCACCCTGCCTCCTTTGCGCACGGCCTTGAGCGCCGGCGGGACCAGGGGTCCGATCGGTGCGAAGATGATTGCGGCATCGAGCGGTTCGGGCGGCGCCTCATCGGAGCCGCCGGCCCAGGCCGCGCCCAAGCTCTTGGCGAATGCTTGGGTGCTCGTATCGCCGGATCGAGTGAAGGCGTAAACCCGCCGTCCCTGCCACTGTGCGACTTGAGCGACAATATGGGCAGCGGCCCCGAAACCATAAAGGCCGATTCTCTTGGCTTCGCCCGCGATCACGAGTGAGCGCCAGCCGATGAGCCCCGCGCAGAGCAGCGGCGCGATCGAGATGTCACTGCCCGCCTCGCCTAAGGGAAATGCGAAACGTGCATCGGCGACCGCTGCCGTCGCATAGCCCCCGTCGCGCGTGTAGCCCGTGAACAGCGGATGATCGCACAGGTTCTCGCGATGCATCAGGCAGTAAGGACAGGTCTCATCCGTGTGGCCAAGCCAGGGGATGCCGACCCGTTCGCCGAAAGCCAAGCCTGTGACCCCCGCGCCCATGCCGTCTATCCGGCCGACGATCTCGTGCCCGGGAATGATCGGGATCTTTGGATTGGGCAATTCGCCGTCGACGACATGCAGATCCGTTCTGCAGACACCGCACGCGAGGACCTTCACCCGTATCTCATGGGGGCCCGGCTCTCGATCCGGCAGCTCAATCCACTCGAGCGGAGCCTGCAGTTTCTTGAGGATCATCGCGTACATATCGAACTCCAACAGGTCTCGATCGCATCGATGAGAGTCGTCGCGAAGTTCATCAGAACTTCAGCACCACGCGCGCGGATACGTCTCCCGCCTCGAGCCGCTTGAACACCGTGTTGATCGCCGACAAGGGTTGCAATTCGATGTCAGCCTTGACTTTGCCCTCGGCGGCGAAGCTCAAGGCTTCCGCGAGGTCCTCGCGGTTGCCGACGAATGAGCCGCGGATGCTGATGCAGTCCGCGACCACATTGAACAGCGGTACCGGGAAATCGCCGGGCGGTATGCCGACGAGGACACAAATCCCATGTTTGCGCGTCATACCGACGCCTTGCTTGAACGCGGGCAGCGAAGGGGCTGTGATGAGGACGCCATGAGCGCCTCCATCGGTCGCCTTTTTGACCGCAGCGGCCGGGTCGCCTTCCTTTGCATTGACGGTGACCTCCGCGCCCAAACTCTTCGCGAGCGCCAGCTTGCCGTCATCGACGTCCACCGCGCAGACCTTGAGTCCCATATGCTTTGCGTACTGAATGGCCAAGTGCCCCAATCCGCCGATCCCCGACACCGCCAGCCATTCGCCGGGTTTCGCTTCGGTCTGTTTGATGCCCTTGTAGCTCGTAACACCCGCGCAGATGATCGGCGCCGCTTCCTGCGGTGATAAACCGGTGGGAATGTGTGCCACATAGTTGGGATCGGCCAGTAGATACTCCGCGAACGCGCCATTCGTGTTGTAGCCCGTAAAGGTTTCGGCCGGACAGATCGTTTCCCACGCCGTCAGACAATACTCGCAGTGACCGCAGGCCGAATGCAGCCAGGGCACCCCGACGCGATCGCCCTCCTTGACCATCGTGACGCCCGCTCCGATCGCGCTCACGCGGCCGATGCCCTCGTGTCCCGGGATGAACGGCAATTGGGGCTTCAAGGGCCAATCACCGTCCGCCGCATGGATATCTGTGTGGCACACCCCGCAGAACTCAGTCTTCACGAGAATTTGACCGACACCCGGCTTTGGGATGTCCCATTCGCGCAAAACCAGCGGCTTCTTGAACTGTTCAACCATCGCGACCTGCATTTTCGACATACATCAGTTCCTCTTGATTATTTCAAGCTGCGGCTGCCGCCGCGCCCAAGCCGCGCACCGCTTCGGGGGCAGGCAACGGTAGGGCATTGACGAAGGCGAGCAGAGCGGGCAATGGCGGGCTGGAGGCGGCGATGTCTTTGAGGCTTTGGGGCGTGATCTCGTCGATGCCGAGCGTTGCTTTAAGGGAAGCAACGATGACTCGTAGATCGTACACGGGCTCGTACATCGGGATCATCGGCTTGTTCAATCCAGTAAGACCCCAAACGGCCATCATCGCCGTACGGACCGATGTCTCCACAGTAAAGACCACATCGCCCGGCAACTCGACAAACTGCCCGATGAACGCAAGATTGACGCAGCCTTCTGGAATGACCTTGGGGCGGTCGCTGATCTTGCGCGGCATGAACTGGCTCGTAATGTAAGGCATCATGCAAGTTGTTACCGTGGTGTGAGCCAGAATACCCGGGATCTTGTCTTCGAGTCCGCAGTGGTAGAGGAGCTCTGCGAATATCTCCGCCCCCGTGCACTCGCGCATGGTTTTCTTGATGAAATCGCCCTTCGCGTCGCTGCATTGACCATCGCCCCAGAATACATTCACGTCGGCCGGTTGATCCGGGAAATAGCGTCCATAGAGCACGAAGCTGATCTTCCAGCTCGAATCGACGATCGTGATCGCGCCGCCCGTGCCCGCCTTGTCACCGGTCTTCTTCTCAAGGTACTCATAGAACGTGGGATCGCCCGTGATCGTGGGAAAGAAGCTCATCCAATTGGACTTCTCGATGTCGGAAATAAAAGCTGCCGGTCGGCCGAATTTGGGATCGCGCGCCGCCAGGTGTTCCCACACCGTGAAACACCCGCGATTCGCTGTCTCCCGATCTAATGTCGGCGCGACGTGCGTATCACCCATGGTCGCATTTTGAGTGAGTGAGCCATTGGTGAAGAACACCAGGTCGTCGCTCGTGAGTGCCAGGCGTCGAACACCCGAGGCATCGCTGAGCGTCAATTCGGTGGCGAGGGTATCGGCCGCGCGATTATGCGTTGCGATGTCTGTGACGGTCGTTCCCGCGCGGAACCGTACGCCGAGTGACTCGAGCCAGACGTGAATCGGCTTGATGAGGGAGTCGTATTCGTTGAATTCGGTGTGCAGAATTCCCTGCAAGTGCGTCATGCCGTGGTCGTGCATCATGAACCTCGCGACGTAGCGCCGAACCTCGATCAGCGAGTGATAGTCGCGAAACGCGAGCATCGTACTCCAGCACAGCCAGAACACTGAGTTCGTGAATTGTGGGCCGAACCAGTCGGCGGGCGTCTTCATCTCAAGGTCGCTTTCCGGCGTGAGCAGAAGCTCCAGCATTCTCTTCGCGTCATAGGCGGACATCAGCGGGCCGGAATAGTCATAGAGCCGTCCCTGCTTTTCCATGAGCCGGAAGTGAGAATTGATCGGCTCCCGAAGATTGGCCTGATGGGTCTCGTCGAGGATCGTCAGCCCCGGGGTCTGTAGCGAAGGCACCTTACTGCACAGATACCAGAGGCACTCCATGTAGGCTTCGAGTTCTCGTTCGCCACGGCTGGTATAGCCGCTCTTGGCATTCCCAGCCGCATCCATGGATCCACCCATCAAGGGTAAGCTCTCGTAGATTGTTACATGATCCGCAGGCATGCTGGCGTCGGTAACAAGGAATGCCGCAGTTGAGAGGCCGGCGATGCCACCCCCCACGATATGGGCGTGCTTTTCGGCTATCCGATCAGGCGGAAGCGCGTTGATACGATCGTAATTTCTCATTCTAATTTCTCCGTAAAGATCGGCACAACTGCGCAATCAGGCTACAACACGTGGGTCGCCTGGCTCTGTGCGCTCGGATACATGACCTGCCCTGACTTGCGTGCTCGCGTGATGCCGAAAAGCGGAGCCTAGTTAACCTTTAGTACGGGACCGCACCGACCTTAACGCATCGCGTCGATATGCTATGGCTAAAGGGTGAGTCTTCGAGAAACACGGGCACTCGCCGCGGTTGACGCAATGGAGATTCCGATGACCAAGATCACGACCAAAGCCCGTGGGGCGCTATCCACACGCGAATTTGCGTTTCCTGCACAGCGCAAAGAACCGCTGGAGAATGCGAGTCATGTGCGTAATGCAGTCGCGCGCTTCGACCAGGTGACCGGCGTCACCGACGCGGAGCGCGTCGCCGCCTGGCAGCGGATACTTCGCGCCGCGAAGACTTACGGCGTAACGGTCGACAGGGCGGACTAGCGCGATGCGGCGCATTTACGCCCGGCATCAGACCGCTGGCGGTGGATGAGGGTCAGCGCCCAGTAATGGATTGAACCTACCGATTGCTCGGCAGTCTGACAGATTCCGGAGGTCCCGGCGTCTACATCGGGGGGGGCTGCGGGTAGTCCGCACATCGAGGAGATTTAGTGAGCAACGTTCAATCCGAAGGCATCGCTCCAACGCCAACGACAGGTACCGAAGACGATGACGATGATCGTGACGATGAGCACGAGAGTGAAAATGAGGCGCCGATACGCGAAGTCGATGAGCAAACTGAAGCGCCGGAGGAGTTTGAGGTCGACGACGAGGATGAGTGGGGGCACCCGGAAGACGACGACGCGGATGAGGAAGACGACGGGTTGTGACGGAGGAGGCGAAATACGATATGAGCAAGATCACTTATAAGGTAGTTAAGCACGACGGAGGGTGGGCGTACCAGGCGAATGGGACGTATTCCGAGCCGTTCCTGACCCGCGACGCAGCTCGCAAGGCCGCGAAACAGGCGGCGAGCGAGCAGACCGCGCCGGGCGAGACGACAGAGATCTCCTACGAGGACGAGAAGGGACGCTGGCACAACGAGCGCGACAGCGGTACCGATCGCCCCAAAACTACCGTCGAAGGGTGACCGCTCCGGTATTGATGTCGACACGTGAGTCCTCCATCAGCGATCAAACAAGCTCTACGGCTCCCGGATCACTACGGTTCCCGGATCACATAGCCGCGCGAACGCAGCTGCGCCAGCCAGCCATCAACCGCAAGAAGCTTCTTGATTCCGACCACGGCCAGGGTGCTTCGATTTATTTGCAGCGCTTGCTCGGCGCTCGAGATCCAAAGCGCGTCGAGCCGCGCTGAGATCTGAGCGTACTCGCTGCGGAATCGGGTCACGCTCATCACGGCGTCGAAGCAGGCGATCGGCTCGTCGGCCGGCAACAGCGGCCGCAACCGCGCGATGTCGCCGAGCGACCATAAGTTGGCGCGTTCGCGAAGGGATGGAAGATCCCTCTCCAAGTGCTCGATAACCGATCGCAGACAGGCCAACTCGCGCTCCGTGGAGATCTGCGTGAGGTCGCGGACATAGGCCTTTTCATCGGGAATCTTTAAATCGAGTACGACGGGCTCAACCGGAACTCGTGCCCGCCGCGAGATGCTCTCGATTCGCTTCCAGATGCCCGGTTCATCGTCGAGACCTTCTTTATCAAGCGCCTTGTCGGCGAGATCGAGTGCGGCCAGCATCGGGCGCAGCTTCTCGTCACTCGAGTTCCCGAGGTACTTCACCCGCAATCCCAGCCAGCGCATGTACAGATCGTGCGGCACTACCTGCTCGAGCGTTCGCCCGTCCGGATTGTGGCGCGCGCGAAGAAGCGCAGGCAGCAAAGTCAGTCCGCGGAAGAAGCCGACGTGTGGGTCGATCCGCGGCGGGGCAAGCACCGCCTGAGATTCCCCAATGTGCTTCTCGATATCCGTAGCGTCCCAGATCATCTGTTTCGGCAAGGGTGTCAGCGTTGCGAAGATCCACAGGTCATGATCCCCCTTCGATATGCGCCAGAGGCCCGGGCCTGGCTGCTTGCCGACGACCAGCACCTCGGCCAGTTGCGCTTCGGACCCCGACGGCTGGGGCATGACCGGAGCTGAAGCCGCTCCCGCTGGGTTGCCTGCGATCAGTGCGCACGCCGCAATGACGATCATTGGTTGCTTCTCGCAGATCTCGATCCCGAGCGCCCAGCGAGCCATTCGCCTACCAGGGAACCGGCTTCCCCAGATAGTCAAGGTAGTGCAGTCCGGGCTTGCCCTGAATGGCCAGCAGCGTGCTCACGACGTTGGGGATGCTCTCCTCGATGCTCAGACGACCCTCTGGGCCGCCCAACTCGGTGCGAACCCAGCCCGGCGCCATCAGCACCATGGATCGCCGATCTGCGCAGTGTCGCGCCGCAAAACTGCGCATGAACATGTTCAGCGCCGCTTTGCTGCCACGATACACCTCTCGCTTGCCGACCGTGTTGATCGAGACGCTACCTTGCCCTGACGACATGACTCCAATGGTGCCGTCGGCGGTAACGAGGTCACATAGGGTTTCCACCACACGCATGGGGCTGAGCGCATTGGTCACCATGACGCGGATGAACTCATCCGTCGCGACCTCACCAATGGTCTCTTGCGGATTATTGGTCACACCGGCGTTGACGAACAGCATGTCGAACATCCGGGCTGCGAGACCAGAGCGCAGCGCGCTGATCTGATCGGGCATCGTGATATCGAGGGTCTGGATTTCTATCCGCCCGGGCGAGCGCTGCGAGAGTTCATGCAATCGGGTCGAGGAGGTGCCCCGTACGGTGCCCACGACGTCCCAGTCGCGTTTCAGGAACTCCTCAGCCATGGCATAACCGAGCCCACGCGAGGCGCCAATGAGCAGCAGGCTTTTTCGGCCGGTAGGGACGGTTCCCATAGGAGTCTCCTTGCAGTCGCATGCCGATTTCAACCTGAATCTTGCTCCCAAGCAAGAACACCAATCAGCAGATGCGCGGCAGAGGGTCCTCCTCGAGCTCATCGAGCGAGCGCTCGCCGCCGAATGCGGTGGCCAACACGACCTGCGGCGCTGCCTCGCCGATCTCACCGATCAATGCGGCTTGCGGGGCGACATTGCGCAACGCCGCGAGCGCGGTCTCGGCGCTGTCTCGCCCGACCACCGCGACGATGCGTCCTTCGCAAGCCAGATACAAAGGATCGAAACCGAGTAATTCACACACCGATTGAACGGAGTCATTGACCGGAATTCGTGCTTCCGACAAGCGTACGCTGAACCCGGTTGCGCGAGCGACCTCGTGAGCCACGGTCGCAAGGCCGCCGCGCGTCGGGTCGCGCATGAAATGCAGGTCGGGTACGCTCATCAGAGCCTGTGCCTGGGGCAGCACGCTCGCCGCGTCCGATAGGAGGTCGCCGCGCAGCCCGAATTCTTGCCGTGCGAGCAGGACGGCCGCGCCGTGCTCGCCGATCGGGCCGCTGATGAGAATCTGATCGCCCGGACGGATTCGAGCAAGCCCGAGGGCCACGCCGCGCGGCCGAAAGCCGACGCCTGTCGCCGCCAGGTAGATGCCATCACAGTCGCCTCGGCCGACGACCTTGGTATCGCCGGCCACCACGAACACGTCCGAGTCGCGCGCCGCGCCGGCCAACCCTTGCACCACGCGGCGCAGCACGGCGATTTCCAAGCCTTCCTCCAGAAATACGCTCAAGGTCAGATACCGCGGGACGGCGCCGCTCACCGCCAGATCGTTGACCGTGCCGTGCACGGCCAGGGATCCGATATTGCCGCCGGGAAATTCCAAGGGTTGAACGGTGAAGCCGTCGGTGGTCAGCATCAGATCGCGATCGGCGGGTATCGGCAGCGCGACCGCGTCCGCAGCGGTGTCGAGCTGCGGATTGGCGAGCGCCGGCACGAATATCTCGTCGATGAGCTCGCGCATGAACCGGCCGCCATTGCCGTGCGCGAGACTGATGTGAGTATCTCGAAATCTAGGCGTGCGCACCAAGTCCTCCGGTTGGGAGCGCCTGCAGGGCAGCGGTCTCGATCAGCTGGCCGAAACTGATCGCAGCATCGGTGACCGGCAGCCGCTGGGGCATCAGCACCTCAAAACCCGCCGCCGTGAGCAGCGATTCTGCCAGCTCGCTCAAGATTCGGTTCTGGAATACTCCGCCGCTCAGGGCAACGCGCGACACGCCGGATTCCTCCCGCACGGCGCGCGCCTGCCCGCACAGAGCATGAGCGAGGGTGGCATGAAACATCGACGCGCGCACTGCCGGGTCAACGCGCGTGTCCAGCAGCGCCGCCAGGAGCGGTGCCCAATCGCTACGCCAGAGGCCGCTCGCATCCTGCGCGAGCGGCAACGCCACGGGCAGCGCCGGATCGCGGCACAACGCTTCCAAAAGCATCGGCCCCTCGCCTTCGTAACTTGCCTTCGAGCAAGCCCCGAGCAGCGCGGCGGCGGCATCGAACAGGCGCCCGACCGCGGTAGTCGCGGGCGCGTTCAGGCCGCTCTCCCAGGCGGCGCGCAGCAACGGGTCGCTGCCGTGGGAATCCCCGGCCCAGGCCTGCGGCCGCGCTTGTCCAGACTCCCAGCACAGGGCGAGTGCCGAGCGCCACGGTTCGCGCGCCGCGCGCTCGCCGCCCGGCAGGCGAAACGGCCGGAAGCTCGCGACCCGCTTCCAGGCCCCCGGCATGCCGAGCAGTGCCTCGCCGCCCCAAAGCGTCCCATCCGGACCGAGTCCCATGCCGTCCCAGGTAAAACACAGCAAGGGCGCTTCTGCGGGATACTCGCCGGCCACGGCCGCCGCATGCGCATGATGGTGCCAGACCGGTTGGGTCGGCAGCCCCGAGTCGAGTGCCCAGCGGGTGTTGGGAAAGCCCGGATGCGCATCGTGCGCAATGCAGAGCGCGCGTACTCCGTAGAGCTCTTGCAAATCTCGAGCTACCTGCGCAAATACCTGCCGGCCGCGCGGACTCGCCAGCTCGCCGATATGCGGCGACACGACTGCACGATCCTCCCAGGCGAGCGCCACCGTGGTTTTCAGGTAGGCGCCCACGGCGAGTATCGGCGCCCGAACCCGCTGCGGCAACGTCAGCTCGAGCGGCGCGCTACCGCGCCCGAGACGCACGCTGCGCGCGACGCCCGCCACAACCCGGACCACGGGATCGTCCGCCGGCCGGGCAATCGGACGGTCGTGGTGCAGGAAGCCGTCGGCCACACCGGCGAGCCGTTCGGCTGCGTCGGCGGGTTCCGTCAATACCGGCTCGCCGCTCAAGTTGCCGGAGGTCGCCACGAGCGCGGCGCCAAAATCCGAGAGCAACAGATGGTGCAGCGGACTGTACGGCAGCATCAGCCCGATCTCGCGAACCCCGGGCGCGACGGAGGGCGCGAGCGCCGCCTGGGCGCAGCGCTCGGCGAGCACGATGGGACGTGCGCTGTCACGCAGCGCCCGCGCCTCGTGCGGCGAGAGGTGCGCGAGCATCCGGGCGTGATCCAGACCGTCGCGGCCCCGCCAAGGCAGCATGACCGCCAGCGGTTTCGCCGGCCGTCCCTTGCGCGCCCGCAGGCGCGCCACGGCATGCTCATCGCGCGCATCGCACATGAGGTGATAGCCGCCGACACCGCGCACGGCGACGATCCGTCCGTCGCGCAGGCTCGCGAGCGCAGCCGCCAGCGCAGGCGCGTTGCCGCTGATCCCCTGGCGCTCGTCCTGCCACAAGAGCACCGGGCCGCACACGGCGCACGCCAAAGGCTCCGCGTGGAAGCGACGATCCATCGGATCGGCATACTCCGCGGCGCAGTCGCTGCAAAGAATGAATCGATCGAGCGTGGTATTCGCGCGGTCGTAGGGCATGGCGCGAATCAGCGTGTAGCGTGGGCCGCACTGCGTGCAGTTGATGAACGGATAACGATAGCGCCGCGCGCTCGCATCGTTGAGCTCGGCGAGACACTCGTCGCAGGTGAACAAGTCCGCCGGGATATGGATCCGAGAATCGCCGTCCCGGGTGCTCGCGAGGATGCAGAACTCTTCCCGCCCTTCGCCCCGCACCGGCCAAGCATCCTCGAGGTGTGGCGCAGCCGCGGGCGGGGCTCGCGATAGCAGGTCGATCCGAAAAGCCCGCAACCGATCCGCCGGCCCTTCGACGAGAATGTCGACTTCGCCGCCGTGGTTTCGCGCCCAGCCGCCGAGCTCGTGCAGGCGAGCGAGGCGATACACGAACGGCCGGAAGCCCACGCCCTGAACGCGCCCGCCGACGCGCAGGCGCTGCGCCGCACGCGCCGGCATCGCGTTCGCCGCGGCGGCATCCTGGTCGAGCGCCGCGCTCATCCGTTCGCCGTTTCGCGCAATGGCGGGGCCGCCGCCCGGCGGTGCTTCGCAAGATGCAACGGCGTCCAGCCATGCGGCGCGCGGCAGACGAACCGATGGCGGGCGATGTGATAGCTCGGATCGAAGCCGTAGAAATTCATCCGCATGTGCTCGAGTTCAGCGCGGCGGTAGTCCTCCAACGGCCGCACTTGTTCGTCTCGCGCCCTCCGCTCACTCTTCTCCTCCAGGGCGCGCAAGAAGCCGTTGGCAAGTTCGGCTGCGGTCGAGTCGATGAGCGCGCGAAATTCTGCCGTGTCAGGTCCCGCGCAGTCGTCGATCAGTCCGATCGAGCGGGCTTCGCTCGTTCCGATCGGGAGCCTGCGAGCCATCAGCCTTTGCACTGCGTCGACCTGCACGCGGCGCGGCAACAGGTAAGTCCAATATTCCGATCCGTAGAGGTTTCCCATGTTGCGATAGTGCGGATTCAGCACGATCCCGTTTCGCGCCAGCACTCGATCGGCCGCGAGCGCCAGGAATACGCCGCCCGCAGCGGCGTTGCCCTGCAGGGCGGCGACCGTCAGATGCGTGTCGGTCAGCAGGATCTCGCGGGCGAGATCATCGATGCAGCGAATGTTGTCCCAGGAGGCATCGCTTGGACTTTCCGCGGCCTCGATGCAGTGCAAGTGCATACCATTGCACCAGAAGTCGCCTGCTCCCATGAGAACGATGACCCGGGTGGGCCGCCCTCGCGCATGTGCATAGGCGGCACGCAGCCGCTGGCACTGCGTCGTGGACAGCGCGCCGTTGTAGAAATCGAAATGCAGATAGCCGACCGGGCCCTGCTCTTCGTAGCGGATCTCGCCGCCGGCGCAGGCGTATGCCGCCTGTCCATCGTCCGGGGGGTCATCGGTAACCGGTAGTGCCTCGGCGAGTGCGCCCAGCGCGGCTACGGCAGGACGCTTGAAGCTGCGCTTCGACTCCGTAATGGGCTCGAGCTCACCGATCCACACCGCACCATCCCGGGTCGCCCGGCAAACGGCGCCGTGGCGCCGGGCGATGAGCATCCCCGGGTGCCCGGTGAGGTGCGGTTCCGGCCGCGCGTCGAACAGTCGAAAGCGGCGCTCGAACAATGAATCTTCGACGCCCGGAAAGCCGTCGCCGGAATGGATCTTGCGCAGCACGGTTGCCATGCCGTCCTGGGTCCAATCGATCGCGCGCTGCGCCTGCCGCACGAGCGGCTGCCAGCCTGAGCCCGGTTCGCGATCGGCGGTCGGCAGCGGACCTTGTCCCGCCTGCACGCGCGCCACGGCCGCGCGCACCGCGACCACGGCGCCTTCGGTCACCTCCTGGCGATACAGGCTGCTCTTGCGGGCGGCTCGCATCGGAAACGTCGCGCTCCCCCACACCGGGCCCGCGTCGAGCTCGTCGAGAGCCTCGAGGACCGTGACTCCCCATTGATTCACCCCCCGCAAGATCGCCCAATCGAGCGCCGATGGGCCTCGATCACCCGGAGGCCCCGGATGCACCACCAGGCAGAGCTGGCGTTGGCGGACCGGGCGCGGAATGGCACGCTTCAGGAACGGCGCCAGAACAAGGTCCGGCCTGAACAACTCGACGGCCTCAGCGGTCACGCGATCATGGATGTCGAACTCGACCGACAGCTCGTGACCGTCGCGCTCGAGCTCGATATACAAGCGCTGCGACAGGCTGTTGAAAGAGTGCACCAACAGCAGGATGCGCATCAGCCGGCAGCCCGCAGGGTGCCGCGGCGATACTTATAATAGGCGGCGCACGCGCCCTCCGCCGATACCATGCACGAGCCGATGGGATCGCGCGGCGTGCAGGCAGTGTCGAAAAGAGCGCAATCGGGCGGCTTCTTGACTCCCCGGATGATCGCCGGGCACTGGCAGGCAGCGTTCTCCGCCACCGCCCGAACCTCGATCGCAAAGCGGCGCTCGGCGTCGAACTCGCCATAGGCCGCCTTGATGCCCAAGCCGCTGTACGGGAGCTCGCCGAGGCCGCGCCACTCGACACTGCGGCGCAGCTCCAGCACCTCGGCCACCAGGCGCTGCGCCTTCACGTTGCCATCCCGGCTGACACCGCGCGTAAACTGATTTTCGACGCATGCGCGTCCTTCGTTGAGCTGTCGTACGAGCATGCGGATGGCCTGCATCACGTCGAGCGGCTCGAAGCCGGCGATGACCACGGGCCGCTGATACTCTTCGGCAAAATATTCATAGGGCCGGCTGCCGATCACTGCGCTGACGTGCGAAGGTCCGATGAAGCCGTCGACCCGCACCCGACCCCACTCGCGCACTTCGGGAGAATCGAGGATGCTTTGGATCGCTGCCGGCGTCACCACATGATTGCAGTAGACGCTGAAGTTGCGTAAGCCGAGCCGTTGCGCCTCCAGAATGAGGTGCGCAGTTGCCGGTGTGGTGGTCTCGAAGCCGATGGCGAAGAACACCACTTGCCGATCCGGATGGGCCGCGGCGATGGTGAGCGCCTCGAGCGCCGAGTAGGCCATCCGGACATCGGCCCCCTGCGCACGCGCCTTGAGCAGGCTCTTGCGGCGCGATGCCGGCACGCGCAGCATATCCCCATAGCTCACCAGCGTGACGTCTTTCCGGCTCGCCAGCTCTATCGCCGCATCGAGCCGCGATACCGCGAGCACGCAGACCGGACAGCCCGGGCCGTGAACCAGACGCACATTGTCGGGCAGCAGATCCTCCACACCGTAGCGGAAGATGGCGTGGGTATGGCCGCCGCAAAACTCCATCAAGTGATATTCGCGCTGTGGATCGACTTCCGCCGCAATCAGCGCCTTGAGCGCCGCCGCGGCGGCGCCCTCACGGAAGCCGCGGATGTAACGCATCGGTGGTCCCGAGCCGTGCCGCAATCTCATCGAACAGCGCCAGGGATTTCTCCGCTTCCTCGACATCGAGGCGCGTGATGGCGAAGCCTGCGTGCACGATGAGATAGTCGCCAAGCACCACCTCATCGAGCAGCGCGACCGAGACGCGGCTGCGAATCCCGCCGACCTCGGTCTCGACCCATTGATCGCCCAAGAGCGCCACGACCCGCGCGGGAACGGCCAGGCACATGGGTCAGGCTCCGAGCGCCGCGGCGATTCGCGGCCGCAAGATCGGCGATAGCGCCCCCGGCCGCGATACCACCCGCGGCCGCGCCAGCTCCCGCTCGAGCCAGTCGAGCCACGGGTCGAGCGCCGGCGCGCGACGTGCCGCCGTCATGATCATCGGCGTGTCGCGGCCGAGCGCCCGGAGCGAGGCCGCGGCGCGCGCCGGATCGAAGTCATCCAGCACGTCCAGCAGATCCGCCTTGCTCAACACCACGAGATCGCTGGCGCGGAATATCACCGGATACTTCGCCGGCTTGTCGTCACCTTCGGTGACGCTCAACAACGTGACGTTCAGGTGCTGCCCGAGATCGAAGCTCGCCGGGCAGACCAGATTGCCGACGTTCTCGATGAACAGCAGGTCGAGCCCCGAGAGGGGCAGCTCGTGCAACGCCCGATGCACGAGCTCCGCGTCCAGATGGCACGCGGTTCCCGTGGTGATCTGTATCGCCGGAACGCCCTGGGCGCGAATGCGTGCCGCATCGTTGTCGGTCTCCAGATCGCCTTCGATGACCGCGATTCGGTAGCGGTCGCGAAGCGCCGAAATGGTCGCTTCCAGCAACGCGGTCTTGCCGGCGCCCGGTGAGGACATCAGGTTGATCGCCAGAACCCCGTGGGCATCGAAATGCGCGCGATTGTGCACCGCCGTCCGGTCATTGGCGGCGAGCAGATCTTGGAGCACCTCGACGGCGGTTGCGGAACCGCCGCGCTCCAGCGCCAGATGCGCGTTTCCGGGAGTTACATTGCAGCCGCAGGTATTGCACATGGTCAGTCGCCCCTCGATCCCATCAGGCCGCAGCCGCCGACACGTTCAGCTCGACGCGCCGCAGCCGTAGCTCGTCACCCGCCACAATTCGGGTGCGGTAGCCGCCGCAGAGGCCGCAAATGAGACGGTTCGGTGCCGGTTGCGACTCTGCATCGCACGTCAGGCAGCGAATCCTCACCCCCGGCGTCTCGATCGACAGCACGGCATGGGCCGCGCAGCTGCCCGCGCGCACGACCGTGAACGCACGGTCAAGCAGCGCCGGCTCGACACCGGACAGCGGGCCGACCTCGATCACGATTCGCTCCACGGCCGCTGCGCCTCGACCGGCGGCGATTTCACTCACCTGCGTGAGCAACGCTTGGCAAACGGACAGCTCGTGCAATCGCCTTTCACCTGTTCCTGAGATACCGTCGATCGACCGTAGCTCCGCGGCGCTGACCCCGTCTGTACGAAAGCGTACAGACCCCACGGCCGGACGATGCTTTGCTGTGATCGAGCCAAACACCACGAGGGGCGGATGTGACGTCAGACGTCGGACAAGAGCGGAGGGTATATCCCCCGGCCGATAACGACGCCGGTGGCCCTGCGCCCTTCTGTACTCACGCATCCTCGCTGGTGCTGGGGTTCGGCAACGTGCTGTTGTGCGACGACGGCGCCGGTGTCCAGCTGCTCGGCCGGGTGCGCTCGGAGCTGGGTGAGGTCGCGGCCCACTTCATCGATGCCGGGACGCTGAGCTTCAGTTTGCTGCCCTACATGGAGGCGGCCCATTCGATGCTGGTGTTCGATGCGGCGAATATCGGCGGCGCGCCGGGAACGATCCGTCTGTTTGAAGGCACCGCCATGGATCGCTTCCTGACGAGCACCCGCCGGCGCAGCGTGCACGAGGTGGGTTTGATCGATCTTCTGGACATGGCGCGGCTCCAGGATTGCCTCCCGCACCGGCGGGCGTTGCTGTGCATTCAACCCGAGCGCATCGAGTGGAGCGAAACGCTATCGGTGCCGGTGGCAGAGGCCCTGCCCGAGGCGGTGCGGCAGGCGAGCGCGCTGTTACGTCGGTGGGAGTCCGCTTGACGCGCCTCAAGGACATTTCGGTCCGAGTCGAACCCGGCGCGGGAATTGCGCCCATCACGGCCGGCATGGTCGCCGCCGGTGGCTTGGGCGGCGGCGTCGCCGCCATCCTCGCGGAACTGGTCACACTCCTCGAACGGCTCGCCGACTCAGGCACCGCCGCGGCGATCGACTTGCGCAGCCTCCCCATGAGTCCGCAAGACCGGGTGGAACTCGAGCGCGCGCTCGGCGACGGGGAGGTGCAGGCAACCGTGACTGCGCATGGAGTATCGGCGATCCGGGAAACGGGCATAGCCGGCATCTGGTGGGCGGAGCATCGCGACCCTCAAGGCGCGCCGATCGCGGAGTTCCTCGAAGTGACCCGGGTGCCGCAGATCCTCGCCGCCGCGCCCGATGACATCGCCGCGGCGGCAGCGGCGCTGCGCGCCCAAATCACCGCGATCGCCGCCACGCGGCCGAGCTAGGAGCAACGAGATGGCCCAAACCAAGGCCGAGGGGAACGCACCGACCGTCGGAGAGATGCTGCTGAGGCACGGCATCAGCCGGCGCGGCTTCATCCAATACTGTACCGCCGTGGCCTCCGCCCTGGCGCTGCCCCCCTGGATGGGACCGGCCATGGCCGATCAGCTGCGCAACGCCCCGCGGCCCTCGGTCATATACCTGTCGTTTCAGGAGTGCACCGGGTGTCTGGAATCATTGACCCGTTCCTTCAACCCCAGCATCGAGAACCTGATATTCAACGTCATCTCGCTGGACTATAACGACACGCTCATGGCAGCGGCCGGCGAGGCCGCGGAGACGGCGCGCAACAAGGCCATGAAGGACAACTTCGGAAAATACGTGCTGGTGGTGGACGGCTCGATACCGACCGGTGCGGGCGGCGCCTACTGCACGGCCGGCGGGCGCAGCGCGGTGGACACCCTGCGCGAGGCGGCCAAGGGCGCCGCGGCCATCGTCTGCGTCGGCACCTGCTCCGCCTTCGGCGGCATCCCCTTCGCCGATCCGAACCCAACCGAAGCATGGCCGGTCACCGCCCTCGTCGGCGACAAGCCCATCATCAATGTATCCGGCTGTCCGCCGATTCCGGAAGTAATCACGGGAACTTTGCTGCAATTCGTCAGTACCGGCCGGGTCCCGGATCTGGACGAGCATCGGCGCCCCAAGGCGTTCTTCGGCAACACCATTCACGACCGATGCTACCGGCGGCCGTTCTACGACCAGGGAAAGTTCGCCAAAACCTTCGACGACGAGGGAGCGCGCAACGGCTGGTGCTTGTACGAGCTCGGCTGCAAGGGGCCGACCACGTACAACGCCTGCGCAACGCTCAAATGGAACGGCGGGGTGAGCTTTCCGATCCAGTCGGGGCACGGCTGTCTAGGCTGCTCCGAGCCGAATTTTTGGGACAAGGGCAGCTTCTACTCGGCGCTGTCGACCGCCTCCTGGGGCAAAGCCGGCGAAACCGCGCCGCTCCGGGTTCTGGAAGTCGCCGGCGCTGCCGCCGCCGCGGGTGCGGTGCTCGGCGTGGCCGCGGCCGGCATCAGCCGCCTGCACCAACACCGCAGTGAAACCGGGCCCGACAACGAACCGAAGGGGGGCTAGTCATGGATCTATTGGGCTTCGCGCGCGGGCCGGCACTGAAAGTGGCGCTCGTGATCTTTATCCTGGGGGTGGTCTGGCGAATCGTTGGCTTCGCCCTGCTGCGCATCCGCCGCGATCTGGCCAGGCCGCGCACCTCGGTATTCAAGTTCCTCACCGGCGGTGCCATCGCCGTGGGCACGCGCTCCTGGCCGCACCCGGAATTCATCGCCCGCACCGGCCCCGGCGAAGCGCTCGGTTACAGCTACCATCTCGGCCTGTTCGCGGTCGTGCTGCTGTTCACCCCCCACATCATCTTTCTCGGCAGCCTCTTCGGCGTCGTCTGGCCGGGTCTGCCCTCGAGCGTGATCACCGTGATCTCGGTGCTCACCCTGACGCTTTTTCTGGCGGTGCTGTTTCGGCGCGTGACCAATCCGGTGATGCGCATGCTGTCGAATTTCGACGACTACTTCAGCTGGTTCATCACCATGACGGTGCTGGTCACCGGCCTTGCCGCCACCGCCCACGTCGGCGCGCGATACGAGACGCTGCTGGGATTGCACATTTTGAGCGTCGATGTGCTCCTCATCTGGTTCCCGTTCGGCAAGCTGATGCATGCCTTCTATATCTTCCCCTCCCGCGCCATCAATGGCGCGGTGCTGGCACGCAAAGGAGCCACCTCATGAGCGATACCGCGGGCGCACTCGTTGCCAATCTTGCGCCGGCGGAAGCGCGAACCCCGGAGGCGCGGGTGGCGGGCGCCATGAAGGGGTTCGTTCAGGAAGTCGGCGCGCTCAGTGCTTTTCGGCTCGAATCCTGTATCCACTGCGGCATTTGCGCGGACGCCTGTCATTTCTACATCGCCACCGAGGATCCGCAGTACACTCCGATCTGGAAGGTGGAGCCTTTCAAGCAGGCCTACAAGCGCGAGGCGAGCCCCTTCGCTCCGCTGTTCAAGCTGTTCGGGCTGAAGCGCGAGGTGACGGCGGATCAACTGGAGCGCTGGCAGCACCTGTTGTTCGACAGCTGCAACATGTGCGGCCGCTGCAGCTTGATCTGCCCCATGGGCATCGATGTGGCCGCGCTCATCGAACAGGCGCGCCACGCCATGTTCGACGCGGGACTCGCACCGAAGGAGCTGTATCAGAAGGCGGCGCATCAGCGCGACACCGGCCAGCCGGAGCCGAGCGCCGAACCCTATCGTGATCAATTGCTCGGCATCGGCAAGCGGTTCGGCATCGACATCCCGCTCGACAAGCCCGAGGTCGAGATCATGCTGTGCGTGCCGCGGACCGACATCGAGCATTACCCGAGCGCGGTCGCGGCTCTGGCGCGGGTCATGCAGCATCTGGCCGTTTCCTGCACTTTTCGCAGCGACGGCCTGGT
>Ga0187863_10000446_pt1 | contig 35625 bp, 25 predicted proteins | sample June2016WEW_11_1_FD_132975 | JGI IMG/M metagenome (GOLD analysis project Ga0187863, IMG submission 132975) | Peatland microbial communities from SPRUCE experiment site at the Marcell Experimental Forest, Minnesota, USA - June2016WEW_11_10 | ecosystem: Environmental > Terrestrial > Soil >...
CCTTATCGTGGCGCGGCCTTCACCCAGGACATCCCGGTCACGATTCCCACGCAAACCTCGCGCGGCACTCTGCAGCTGATGGTCAGCGATGCGGACTTCTTGAACCGCAACGTCCAGTCGCTCACTTCCAGTTCTCAGGGCGAGCTTCCTGGTCTTGAAGAGCTGATCAAGCTCGTGAATCGCGAACGAAATAACGACCGTCTGTACGCGACACTTCTGCAATCAACGCCTACCATGCTGGTCGAAGACAAGGAAATGCCCAATCTGCCTGCCTCGGAAATCAACGTACTGAACCAACGCCAGAACCCCGGTGGCGCCCGGCTGCTCCGGGAATCTACCGCCGGGGAATGGTCCGTGGACATGCATCAGGTGATCGCGGGCCAGCACATGCTGACGATCACGGTGAAGTGAAGCGCAGCATCCCAAGGAGATGGTTGTCCATGACGCAGGGAACGACGCGGCGAGCCAATCTTGTGTGTTTGCTCGCTGTTGCGTTTCTGCTCCCCGGGTTTGCGCGAGCCGAGCACACTCGCCAATGGCGCCAGAAAGATTTTTCCGAATTCGAGAAAGGCACCGCAACCGGCGTGGCGATTCGCAGCGATGGAAAACTCTTGCCCGCTCCCAGGTTCGACGCCTTTGCCGATCCGAATCTGGCCTACCTTTGGGATCTCCGGATGGATTCTCACGGGCGGCTCTTCGCCGCGGGCGGGTCAGATGCCAAGGTCCTTCGCTTTGATGATGCAGGCAAGGCCACAGCTGTATTTGAGTCCTCAGAGCTCGCCGCGCAGGCGATTGTTCTGGATTCAAAGGACAACTTGTACGTGGGCACTTCGCCAGACGGCAAGGTCTACAAGGTTACACCGGACGGACAAAAGAGCGTTTTCTTCGATCCCAAAACAAAATACATATGGGCCCTGGGCATAGATTCCCAGGGTTCTTTGTTTGTCGCTACCGGCGACAAAGGAGAAGTGTTTGTCGTCGCACCGGATGGCAAGGGGCAGCTGTTCTATCAGAGCGAGGAGCGCCATGCACGCTCGCTCACCTTCGATTCGAGAGGCAATCTATTGATTGGCACCGAGCCCAACGGGCTTATCCTGCGCGTCGAAGTGCAACGAAAAGGCCCGCCGACGGTGCCTGCGGCGGGTGCGTCTTTCGTAATTTACGAAACCAGCAAAGCCGAGGTCACGTCGCTAATCACAGATTCCTCTGGGAACTTATACGCCGCGTCGGTCGGGGAAAAGATTCCGATTCAGGGGGCTCCGCGCGTGGTCCCGGGAGTTCCGGCGCCCAGCCCGCCCCCGGCTGTGAACACGCAAGGCGTGGTCGTTCTTCAAGGCCAAGCTGCCACGAACCAGCAGCTCAGCCCATACCCTTTCCCGTCGGTCGGTGGGGGAGCCGAGGTCGTAAAGATTGCACCCGACGGTTCTCCGGAAACATTGTGGACTTCCCGGGACGACCTGGTGTATGCAATGGGCCTGACCCCGGCTGGCAAGCTCCTTCTCGGTACAGGAGATAAAGGCACGATCATCGAACTCGAGGGCGACCAGATCTTTTCGAGCATCGCCCAGACGGCTTCGGCGGAAGTGACAAGCTTTGTATCCGGCCCGGGAGGCAGGATCTTTGCAGCTACTGCCAATGCGGGTAAGGTCTTCACCCTGGGACCGGGCTACCAGTCAAATGGTTCCTTCGAATCGGATACCTTTGACGCCAGAATTTTTTCTCACTGGGGACGCCTCACCTGGTGGGGAGAAAATGGGGTCATGCAAGGCAAGGTTGCATTTTACGCCCGCTCGGGGAACACGTCGAATCCCGACAATCACTGGAGTAGGTGGGCAGGCCCCTACAACACCTCCGAAGCAGGTGAGGTAAGCTGCCCACCGGCTCGCTTCGTTCAATGGAAGGCTGTGTTTCCGGATGCCGCTGGTGCCGCGCCGCCCATCGTGTCCTGGGTAGGCTTGGCGTATCAACCAAAGAATGTCGCCCCCGTGATCGATGACATAGCCCTGCAGGACCCAGGTGTGCGCGTTGTCGGATATGCGGCGCAGCCGAGCGGCCCTGGGAGTTCCCTGCCCGTACCACTGCACACCCCACACGGGCCTGGGCCGAGTCCTTCCTCGGCGCCCGCCAGTGCCGACTCCTCGTTGAAGACCGCTAAGCTGGAGCTCCCGCCCCAGGGATTTGAAGACAAGGGCTACCAAGGAGTCCTCTGGAGCGCCCACGACGATAACGACGACGATCTGTTATTTTCGGTCTACTACCGCGCCGAAGGTGAAACAAACTGGCACTTGCTCAAAGACAGGCTCGCACAGAAGTTTTATTCCTGGGACACGGCCTCCCTGCCCGATGGCGCCTATTATCTCAGAATCGTCGCGGTCGACTCTCCTTCGAATCCGGCCGGTCAGTCCCTCTCCACAGAGCGCGAAAGCGATCGCTTTGAAATCGCCAACACGCCTCCGCACATTGAGGACCTACGTGCGGAGGCAAGCGCTGCCGCCGCGAAAATATCTTTTGTGGGGATCAGCTCGTCCGGCGCGATCGAGAAGGCGCAATATAGCCTTGACGCCGGGGACTGGCAGATCGCCCTGCCGGTCGGGCAGCTTTCGGATGCGCCCAAGGAAAGCTACCGGTTCGACATTTCCGCTCTCGCTCCGGGAGAGCACGTAGTCGCCGTGCAGATAACCGACGGGTTCGATAACACGACCGCCGCAAAAGTTACCTTCACGATCCCGGCGCGCACATCGCCGTAGGAAGGTTTGGCCTATCAACCCGCACGGGAAGTCTCCCCCGGCCCGTAAACTTGCCAATTGCCCCCGTCGCGCGCGGAGGATGCGGGTTGAAAACCTGCGCCCCGACACCCACGGTGGACAAGAGGGCCGAAGTATTTATGCGATAGGCTCACGTGGAGATGTCCCCCATGGTATTTGTAGGGGGTCGGGAACAGACAAGCTATGCGTCTTCTGAGCGCCAATCCGAAGGAGGAAAAGCGATCCGCCAGAAGCCCGGAGCCGCTGAATCAAATTCAATGGCCGTATGAAAGCCCTCGGGGGTCTCTCGCGGCGGCCGTACCACCCTGCAAGACACCCGTTCTTTGGTCCCGCCGTGCTCGAGAACAAGTCGCGTGTCCGTGGAAAGATTCTGGTTCAGTGCGATCAACGCACCGCGCGAGTTCACGCTGAGAGTCGTGGCCTCGAACGTGGTGGGTATTCCTTGTAATGCGACGTACACTTTGGTGCGTATGCGGAGTAGCACGCGCTGGCTACGTCTGTGCTCTTCAGCCGCGGGTCCTTTGGGTGCGGAATCCCGCGTTGTCGCGGTGGACGGGTGCAGCAGGGTTGCGCTTGGCCTGCGGGCATTCGCTGAAGGTTTCGGTAGCACTACTTTCGAAGGATTCATCGTCAGAATTCGACTCCCCAGAAATCGAGCTCGGGTTGAATGAGTTTCACGCCCAGATCCCAACCGTCGGGCCGCCGAGTTCCCTTCCAGACCACCTCCGCGTCCACTTCGCGGCGCGTGCTCAAATTCATTACACGAAGTCTCTCTTGCAAGTCGATTTCCTTTGGACTCACAAGCAAGCACCCGTAATTGTTAACGACCCTCGTAAACCCGCTATCAAAATGCTGCAATCCGGCTGCTCTGCCACCCCACGCAATCGTCACTGGAACGCGGCAGTTCATTCGCGGCCCGCGCCGCTTGGGCGTGGTCCGAATGTCTGGCGGGTGATTTTGAGTCCACATCGTCTCTGGTGTCTTATCCATCAAACCTGAACAAAACAAGAAGGCACCAAGTCTTTGATGGAGGCACGTAAGCCACGGGAGCATCGTATGAGCCACCGGCAGCAACGGTCAATGGTACACAAGTACAGGTAATCGGCCGACGTCGAGAAGAGGATGCGAAAACGGCACCCGAAAGGGGTTTCAGAGTGGGCGCTGATCGGCCGGGCACGTCGCACATACCCGTTTTCCCGGAAGGGAGGTGTCAATCAGCCACAGCCCGATCGAGCAAACCACAGGGGGGCTCAACAGACAGTTTGTCGCTGCAGGGATACTGGCTGTTACCTGGTATCCGCCGCTCTCCCACTGCCATTGGCCGGCCCTTTATGCTCCGGCGGTCGTCACGCCGAACCCCTCGAGTTCCTGTCGTAGCTGAGCCACATTCTGAAACTGTATCGTATTGATCCCCAGTTCCCGGGCGCATTCGAGGTTCAGACCCCGGTCGTCGATCAGGATGCATTCGGCGGGATCGCACTGCGTGATCTTCAGCGCTTTGGTGTAGATTTCCGCCCCCGGCTTGCGCAAACCGAGGTAGCAGGAACTGAAGAAAGCCTCGAAATAATCGCGCAGATGAAACGTCTTGATGCGGTGCTCATTGATTTCCAGCGACTCGTTGTTAAGCGCCGCCATCGCACACTTACGTTCACGCGCGAGCTCTCCCAGAAACGCAAGCGATTCCGGGAAGGGCTGCGACTGGTCGAACATGAATTTCCTGAACTCCTCGATCGTGAACCGACGGTCTCGATAGAAAACCGTCCGTCGAAGATATGCGTCGACCGTAACTTCTCCCTTCTCGAAAGCGTCGAGCATCAATTCGTGACGATCTTCAAAATCCGCCGCATCGAGATGGAATTTCTCCACCGCTCGCGTTCGCGCATGACGATCCCACCCGTTGGTTAGGATTACCCCGCCGTTGTCCCAAAACAAGGTACTGGCTGTCGCCATGAATCTCCTGAACTGAGGCCCTGCTTCACGGCCGTTCTTGGAAAGCCCCTCGCCGCCGCTCCATTATCGCTGTCCCTGCTCCGCGACAGAAGGGGATTTCTCGGGCGCCCATCATGCTCAGCCGACACGAGCCCGCGGCGCTGATGCGTGCCAAGCCAGCGCCCTGGCGGTGTCGTCGCTCGCTGGTCTCAGACGCACGTATGGTTCGCGGCAACGAGGTTCGGCAGAGAATCGGCAGAAATGGAGGTCCCCCCGCTGTGGGACGGATCCTAGCTAGTGCAGGGGCGGGGCCGCGGTGTGGGCGGGCGGCCGCTTCATGATGAACGTGAGTGGAATCAGAAGGGCGACCAGAACGGCCATAGACGAAACCGCGTCCTTGTATGCAAGAGCGGCCGCCTGTTGCTGCATAAGGAAGGCGACGCGCGCATACGCCTGATGCAGAGCCAGTCCCGGATTTAAGCCATGGTTGCGAAGCGCGGCGCTGGTGCCATTGACCATCTGCTGGAACTTCGGATTGGTGTCCCGCATGTTGGCGGATAAATAATTCTGCCGTGTTTGCGTGGTCCGCGTGATGTAGGTGCTCAAAAGGGCGATTCCCACGCTTCCCCCGATGTTGCGGACAAAATTCACCATGCTGGACACCTGATTGTTGTTTTCGCGCCGGATGTTCACATACGAGAGCACGTTCGTAGGTATGAAGATGAACGCCAGCCCCATCGTCTGATACACACGCAGCATCGCCACCGTTCGAAAGTCCACGCCTAGAGTCAGATGTGTGGCCATGTAGTACAGCGCTGTCGCGGTGGCCGTAAATCCAAATGACATGAGCGCCCTGGGGTCCACGCGTGACACCAATGTGCCGCAAATCGGCATCATCAACATCATGATGAACCCGCCTCCTGCCAAAGCCTCACCGGCCGCAACAGCGGGATAGCCCAGCAGTAGCTGTAAGAACTGTGGAATCAGCACCGTCGTCCCATACAGCACGAAACCCAGAATGAACATAAAGCAAATGGCTGTCGCCAAATTGCGGTTCTTCAAAAGCTTCAGCTCGACGATGGGGTTCGGATGCCTCCATTCCCAGAGAACCCAGCTGAGGAAGACGATCGCGGCCAGACAAACTCCCATCACAATCCAGTTGGACGCAAACCAATCCAGTTCCTGGCCCTTATCGAGCACCATTTGCAGGGAACCCACCGCCAGCGCAATCAATCCGAGACCGATATAATCGATGCGAATACCTCTTCTCTTTTCCTGCTCCACCCGAAGGTAGGGCGGGTCCTCGACCAAGCGATGCGTCAGGTAGAGAGAGATCAGACTGATGGGGACGTTGATATAGAAAATCCAGCGCCAGCTGTAGTTGTCGGTGATCCAGCCTCCCAGCGTGGGACCGATTGCGGGAGCCACCACCACGGCCATACCGTAAATGGAAAACGCCATTCCGCGCTTTGCGGGTGTGAACGTATCGGCAAGAATAGCCTGTTCGCTCGGCTGCAGTCCTCCGCCCCCGGCACCCTGTAGGACACGAAAGAACACCAGCAACCCAAGGCTCGGCGCTAACCCGCACAGAAAGCTGCTCGTCGCGAACAGCGCCACACAAGACATATAGAAGCGCTTGCGCCCGAATCTGGTGGCAAGCCACGCGCTGATCGGCAGCACGATCCCGTTGGAAACAAGGTAGCTCGTCAGGACCCAGGTGGACTCGTCGGAACTCGCCCCAAAGCTGCCGGCGATGTGCGGCAGCGCGATATTCGCAATGGACGTGTCGAGCACTTCCATGAAGGTGGCGAGCGTCACCGTGAGGGCAATGAGCCACGGGTTGTGCCGGGGGTGCCAGTGAGACGTGTCGGCAACAGACGCTAGAGTCGTCGCCACGAATTCCCCTGGTGCCGTGCGGCCATATCATAATAATATACATGCGTGTATGTATGTTGTAAATGGCGCAGTCCTAGCGCAGTCACTCGATGAAGTCCAACCATACGCAAATGACGCCTTCTGAGGGCTCCTCTGGCTCCGCGTCCAAACAGAGGATGCGCACCGAGACGACGCGAAGAAGGCTTCTGAACGCGGCGGAGCGAATTTTTGCGCGTGATGGGTTCGAAGCGGCGCGACTGGAAGACATCGCATCGATGGCGGGATATACGCGTGGAGCCTTCTACGCCAACTTCGAGAACAAAGAGGACATCTTCTTCGCGCTACTCGAACGCTGGATCGGCGGCCGGATTGAGGAAGTCGGCTCCCTGCTGCGGCGTCACGAAACTCCTGCGAAACGCCTTCGCGCTCTTCGCGAGCACTACGCGCAACTCGCCCAAAACCGGCGCCTCACGCTGCTCTCGCTCGAGTTCAAGCTTTTCGCCATTCGCCATCCCGAGTCTCATGCCCGCCTTCGCCCGCGACAGCAAAAGCTTCGTGCCTGCGGAGGGAATATTCTCACGCGGGTCATGAAAGGGCTGGGCAAATCGCTCCCCATTTCAACCACCGCCGCCGCCACCGGGCTGGGAGCGCTGTCCAATGCCCTCCTTCTGGAACATCTGGTAGACCCCAAGACCCTGCCCGACGTCGAAACGCGCCACTTGCTCGGTGTTTTCTTCGACGCGGTCATTCAAGGCAAAACCGCAAAATAAGCGATCCTGGCTCTAGAGCACCCATCGATTGGCACAAGGTAGGGCTTCGTCACGACGGGGCCGATTTGTTGTCTGCGGAACTCGCCCTCGCGTGCGATTGGTGGCTCCCATAATCACAGAAGTGATGCCAGGCTGCGTCGCCGCCCAATGGAGCGCGATCTGCGCCGGACTCTGCCCGAGCTTCCTCGCCACATCCGCAACGGCGCTAAGAATGCTCCCATGCCGTTCTGCCAACTTGCGGAGCATCGGACTTCCGGATCTGCGAAATTGATCGAAGCGTCCTTCGCCTTGCCAGTCGCGCCCCTGCCGCCGATACGGGCCGCCTTAAGAAGCCTGCTGCCAGAGCAGCCCCGGGGCAAATGCAATACCCCGGTTTCTGCGCGACGGGGACATGCTCGCGCTCGATGTTACCTTCTGTCAGGGGATATTCAAGTTGCAACGCAACCAGTCGCTGCTTCCCATTCTTTTCCGCCAGCGTTGGCACTCGCAGCTTCGCGTCACCACGAACTTGCCAACCATCTGTTCACTGTGGCCGGCCGTATAGCCGTCGGCCGTGTCGAGGAAGTTTCACCTGCGCCGATGTAGCGATCAAATAGTCGTGTCGTCACTCAGGGACATCCCTGCCTCCGCCAACGGCTCACCGCCATCTTGTCCCCGCTGAAGCTGTCCCTGCCCCTAAAACTGTATTCCAAGCACACCGGTTAGGATGAAGCCCTTGTCCTCATCAAACAGCAGGGCGCTATTGGTGCCAATCAGGTAGTAGATCAGATTGTAGGTAACGATGGGATTGGTTCCGGTCAGCGCCAGCGTTCCTCTCCCATTGGAGGAGGGAGCATTGATGGGACTCGCCGGAGCCGATGTTGTCGTGCCGTTGGTCGTTGTCGTTATAGTGCCGACGTTGATCGGGTCGGCAGCGGAGAACACTTGCGTAAAATCGTTGATGTCGAGGTTTCCGCCAGTGGCCGCCGAGCCGTTGTAGGTCACCTGACCTTCCGCATCGTCTTGGTAGGACACTAGGGAATTATAGAATATCCCCCTGCCGCTGAGCCTCAAAGCGAAGTTTCCCGACGGCGTCGGGGAGGTTGCCTGCTGCAGAAAGGCCGAGCCGGTTGCAATCGCAGTCGAGTCTAGCTCGAGCAATAGCGCCGAGTTGTTCCCCGCCGGATACGCCGCGAATTCGCTGGTACCGGCCCCGCAGAGTTTCAGATCGATTCGGCCCGTAGACGGATCGACGGTGTAGGCGCAGGAGCTCAGTGTCTGATTCAACTGAACCGTTCCCGCGTTATTACCGTCAAACGCCCCGCCCGTCATGTTGCCCGCGCCGTTCGACGTAAAAACTCCGCCGGCGGCATAGGCACCCGCGCTCGAATTTCCCCCTGTAGTGAAGACGTAGTTGCCACTGGCCAGATTGGCTGTAGAAAAGGAATTTCCAGCGAGGCCGCTCAGTGCATCCCCCGCGAAATACGCGCTGTGGTCGATTTCCACAAAATGCAACAGCGTGTTGTCGGTGACATAAAAAGCAAAAAGACGCGTCCCGATGCTCGTGCTCGTGAGCGTAAGTTCTCCTCGCCCTGTGCCCGGGAATGATGTATCGAAGAAGTACGAGCCATTTAACGTCCTGTCCGCCGCCGTCACGGTACTGCCGTCATGGACATCCAGAATGGCATTCGTCGCCGGAATATTCCCCGCCCCATCGGCCGAGAATTTTCCTGCAAGCGCAAGCGGGCTGAAAACCGTGTCCGCACCCAAACCACTGAAGACGAAGGGACCAGACAGCACGGTTTCAGAAGAGGTGAGAGCGTTCAAGGATTGCTGGTCAATGGTGCCGCTGCCGGTGTTCCCCGCATCGAAACGAATCAGCAGGCCATGCTGGTTCGTGGTGAGCGCAAAACGCCAGTTCGTGCCGTTGCTGAAGGAGGCAGTTCCCCTCCCGTCGGGACCCACCGTGTAGTTTCCCGTAATCGGCACCCTCGTGGAAACACCCGTTTGAAAGCTGTCGATGTCTTCGACGCCGCTCTCGATATCTCCGTTTCCATCTGTCACAAAGCTGCCCGCTACCGCGTAGAAGCCGATCTGATTATCCCCGCTGTAGGAAAAAGCATAGGGACCCGTGAGAGAGTGGTCAGAGAAAGCGATGGTAAACGTGTCGGTCAAGGAATTCGAACCGTCGGTTCCGGTGACGGTGATCGAATTACCGGCAGGGGGAGACAAAGGTGCCGTATAAAGCCCGGTCTTGGGGCCAATGGACCCGGGATTGCCACCGGTAGAGGACGTCACGGTCCAGGTGGTGTTGAGGTCGGTCACGCCGTTGAGGACCGAAGAGAACTGGACCGTGCCTCCGGCCGGCACGCTCGTCACCGAGGGATTTATCGAGAAGCCCGGAGTGACCCCGATGGTCACGACGGCCGTATTGGAGGTAACCGTGTTGGTCGTGGTGCTTGTCGAGCTGGCTGTGCTGGTCGTATTAGGTTGCTGCGCCACCGCCGTGATATTCACCTCGCCGTTGTTTGTGGAAGGTACGACGCCGGGAGCCGTATAGATTCCCACTTGGTTGTCCGTGGTCGATGAGACGATCGTCCCGATGCTCGAGCTACCTCCTACAACTCCATTCACCTCCCAAGTCACCGACGTACTGGCGGAAGAGGTGGTAGTGGTGTTCGCAAGGTTGACCACTGCGGTGAAGTCCGCCTGCGCCCCGGGATTCACCGTGGCCGCGGTGGGTGTGATCGAAACGGAAGTGACCGTGATGGCGCTCCCTCCGCATCCCCATAAGCTTGTGATAACCGCCATACACAGCGCGAGAACGAAGAGTCCATACTTGCCCTTCTCCATCACAAAGTTTCCCCAAGCCGACTTGCACCAAGGGCGGCGGAACTGGGATCGGCTGAAACGGCGGGAACGGAATTCAAACGCGATCGATCGAACGGCCCCATAGGCGGACAAATCACTCCCTTCGTGACACCGAAACGGCTGGGCATCGTGGCCTTATCTCCCTAACTTGTATTCCGGATAACCTGCTTATTACCTAGCCTCACGAAAAAAGTTCCATATGTCCGGCATGCCCCCCGGTTAGCTTCGCGCAGCACGGACAGAGTTAACAGATGCCGGAACAGCCCCGTAGCGTTGCGCGCCGCGGTCTCCCCATCGACGCAGCTGCGTTGAGTGTTGCGGCCACAGCCAGGGAATTGCGCCGGTCTTCTGTCATTTTATATCGATCGTACATGTTACGCCTGGAAATCGTGAGAGCAAGCGGGAATCGATGAAAAAAGCGGCTACGCGGCTACAAACGCCGGCCCCCCGCTTGCGCTATCAGGTAATTATCTTCGGATAGACCCGCGTGGCAATGCCGATCAGCAACACAAAGGCAACCGACAACACAAGAAAATCAACCCCCCCTCCAAAGGAAGTGGTGCCGCCCACAACCATCAGCCGCCGCAAGGCGTCCACCTGGTAGGTTAGAGGATTCACGCGTGAAAAAGCGCGCAACCACGAAGGCATCATGCTCAGTGGATAGATCGCATTGCTTGCGAAAAAAAGCGGCATCGTCAGCACCTGCCCGATCCCCATGAAGCGGTCGCGCGACTTTACAATGCAAGCAGCGACCAGCGAAAAGGTGGAAAAAACCGCTGCGCCCAGCATCACCGCCGCTATGACTCCCAGCACCGCCAGGGGTTCCAAGCGCAGGTGTACGCCCAGCAGGAAGGCGAGCAGGTAGACCAGAACCATCTGGCAGAGGCCGCGGACAGTGGAGGAAATAGCCCGGCCGAGCACTAACGCGCTCCGCGCCGCCGGACTCACTAGGAACTTGTGGACGATTCCGAGGTCGCGCTCCCAGATGAGCGAAATGCCGTAAAAGATGGCCCCAAATAGCACGTTCTGAGCGAGTATCCCAGGAGTCATGAAATCAAGGTAAGGAATGCCCCCCGTGGGAATCGCCCGAACGCGCGTGAACACCTCCCCGAAGATCAGGAGCCAAAGCGCGGGCTGCACCATGCGCGTGAGGAGTTCGACGGGATCGTGAATCAGCTTGCGGATATCGGCTTCGGCTACCGCAAGGGTTTGGCGTGCGAATTCACCGCCGGGAAAGAGCTCAGCCGAGGCGTTTTGAGGTGCTTCGTATACGTGCTGCATCCCTGAAATCTCCTCCCTCGGAAATCGTGGCCCCCGTGTAATGGATGAAGACATCGCCCAGCGACGCATCGGGACCGAGCGCAGACCTTAGCTCCGCGGGCGAGCCGATCGCGGCCAGTTGGCCGGTATGCATGAACGCCACCGTTTCGCATAACCCGTCGGCTTCCTGCATGTCATGGGTGGTCATCAAAATCGTGGTGCCCAATTCCTCGCGAAGGTCGCGCACGTTCTGCCAAACCGCCTGCTTCGCGACGGGATCAAGCCCGACGGTCGGCTCATCGAGAAAAAGCACGCTCGGGCGATGCAGCATCGACTGCGCGATCTCCAGCCGCCGGATCATTCCCCCTGAATAGTGCTTCACGAGCTTGTTGGCAACGTGCGCTAGCTCCATAAACTCAAGGGCGTGGCTGATTCGCGCGGCTCGCTCGGAGCGAGGAACTCCGTAGAGCTTTGCCGAGATCGACAAATTCTCATGGCCGGTGAGGTCGCCGTCGGCCGAAAGCATTTGCGAAACGTAGCCGATTTTGCGGCGCACCGAGCGCGGATCACGCACGATGTCATAGCCCGCCACGTATGCGGTGCCTTCGCTCGGCGGCAGCAAAGTGGTGAGCATCTTGATCAGCGTGCTCTTGCCTGCGCCGTTGGGACCAAGCAATCCAAATATCGAACCTTGGGGGCAGGCGAAGTTCAAACGGTCTACCGCCACCAGTGAGCCGTAGCGCCGTGTGAGTGACTTTGTCTCAACGGCGTTCCGCGCGCCTGCGGCAGCCGACTCATGGTCCTGTGACGAATTCAAATTGCTGACCGTTCCCGCCAACCGATCGTCCCCTCTCGGACTGTCGAAACCATGCTCGCACCATTATCGAGTGTTTCCGCTTTCCAGCCAAAACGATTATCCTGGGGACACTTGTCTCAGGATAGGGATTCCTGGAGGAAAGCGACGATGGAAATCGCAACACAGAAAGTGACTTTGCAAATTGCCGATGGCACCTCGATGAACGCATACACGGCTCGCCCGGCAGAAAAGGCCCGATGCCCTGGCATTCTGGTCTTTCAAGAGGCCTTTGGCGTAAACGCGCACATTCGCGACGTCACCGAACGCCTCGCGCGACAGGGGTATGTCGCCATCGCGCCCGAGCTATTCCATCGTACCGGTCCCGGTTTTGAAGGGGCCTATACCGACCGCGCAGCCATCATGCCTCACATGCAGGCGATGAAAGAGGAGAGCCAGGTTCTCGATATCTCGGCGGCCTACGATTGGCTGAAAACCCACCCCCAGGCGGTACCCGATCGCATCGCGAGCATCGGATTCTGCATGGGAGGCCGCATGTCGTTTCTTGCCTCCTCCGCAGTTCCGCTACGCGCGGCGATTTCCTTCTACGGAGGCGGCATTGCGCCCGCTTTGCTTCCAAGGGCGGCGAACTTATCTGCGCCTATGTTGTTCTTCTGGGGTGGGCTTGACGCGCATATTCCGCAGGAACAAATCCGCGCGGTGATGGACGAATTGAAGCGCGTCGGGCAGGCATATGTGAACGTGGAAATCTCGGACGCCGACCACGGATTCAACTGCGATGCGCGTGCCAGCTACCATCGCACCGCGGCCACGCTCGCCTGGACGCTCTCGCTGCAGTTTCTCGATATTCACGTAAACGGCGAAGGACAGAAGACCCAGGTAGCCTACTAGTACAGTGTTCGCCCGGCGCCGACACCAAGACGGATCTAAAACTCAGGCCCCTGGCGAGACGCTCTGCTTTTGGTGCGGCAGAGTCTTCGCCCTGCCGAGTAGCATCTTCCGCATAGCGCTGCAAATCTGTTCGACCGCAGCACGGCGATAGTCCCAGCGCGAATCCGTCTCGGGTGGGATCACCGCCATCGCCGCATTTGCTTCGAACAGAAGCACTTCGCCTTTGTCGTTTAAGCCGAAATCGATCCCCCCATAGTCCAGGTCGAGCTTTTTCTGTATTTCTTCAAGCGCGGCCATCGCCCGAGGCCCGAGCGCGCCAGCCATGTTCGACAGGAACCGGGCGTCCTCTGCGCGATGCTCCGGGCTGTCAGCCATCTCCGCGCTGAAATAGTGAATCTTCCAATCGCGTGAGATCGCCGCGTGCAGCGGATAGAGATGTCCATCAATCATCATGACTCGGTACTTGCGCGTTTTTCCATCCGGCGCACGCGCGTCGAGATATTGGATTACGGTCAGATTGTCGCCCGGTAGCTGCGCCAGGGCCGCTGGAAGTTCAGCGACGCTTTCCACCCGCAGGAAGTGCTCTCCCCCGTGAAATCCGGGTGTTCGCAGCAGAAGGGGAAATCCAAAGCCGTGACTCCTCAGGGTGCTCCGGGGGGCGGGTGCTGTAAGCAACTCCCTCGAAAACGTCATGGTTCGCGGCGTCACGACGTCCGCCACGCCGGAAAGACGCCGTGCCACGTCGCAACGCCCAGTCTCCAGCACTGCGGCAGGCCGATTAATGACGGCTGCCGTGCTATGAGCAAGCAGCAACTCCGCCCCCGCCAGCGCCGCGGCAGCCACCTCCGCATCGCCAATACCGTTTACGACGATCTGATGCTCCGGCAGCGGAGCCTTCCGATCATAGAAGTCGGTGGCGACAACGTAGGTCTGGAAGACACGGTCGTCCAGAAATTTCTCTAAGGGAGCATTGCCGCCGCTCGAAGAGACAAGCAGCAGTACCGGAACGGGTTGCGAATTCCCCCGATACAGAGTTGGGATCACTCTCTGCCGCTCGAAGCACTTGCGGCGGTGCACTTCGGCGACTTCAGCCTCGCCGAGCTTCACGAGCGCGTAATACATGCCCCCGTGCGCCTGGGGATACTCTGGGTCGATCCGTAGCGCCGCTTCGTAATGTTCGCGCGCCGCCACCGCGTCTCCCGCTTCGAGCAACACGGCGCCCAGGTTCACCCGGCTGACAATGTCATCCGGATAGTGCTTCACCGCTTCGGCATAGACCGTCTGGGCAGCGGTTCGCTGCCCGCTTGAGACCAGTACAAGGCCGAGCCCTATAAGATTCAGCCGGTCGGAAGGATCAAGCTCTAGGACTCTGAGATGCTCGTCTCTAGCTTCAAGGCTCCGTCCCATCTGGGCGAGCAAGGTCGCCCGCTTCACGCGCAGGGCGACTTCGACGTCCTTTTGCTTGGCCTTAAGCGTCTGGAGCTCTCCATCGAGCTGCCACACCGCGGCATCCTGCTGCAACAGTGGCTGGCCGATACGCGCGCCGGCTTCTATGTTCTTCAACCTATCCGCCTGTGCGTTGAGCTGTGCGTTGAGCTGCGCGTCCACCTGCTGCAGGATGCCGTCTTTCTCAAGCCAAGGCTCCCACTCGCCTGGGTTGGGCTTCGCCTGGGTCGCATCGGGCCGCAGTGCGCCTCCTGCGGCCAGCGTCGCCTGGATCAGGGCATCCGCCTGGGCGCGGGTCGTCCCGTAGTTCAAGAAAGCCACACGGATCGCCACGTGGCCCCCAATGAAGATAGGCCAGGTTGCCACCCCGGCGCACTTTTGCAACTCGATGCTTATCTGGCGGTTGAGCTGATCCGAAAGCTCATCAGGCGGCGATCCACTGGGTACCCCTGCACGGTACCGGAAGCAAACGGTATTCAACTCGGCCGACCCTATAAGCTCCAACTCGGGCGTCGGGGCGATTCGGCTCTCTAGATACCGGGCCAACTCGTCGGTGCAGGTGCTCTCTGCAAAGGCCATTGAGAAGCCTCCCACCCGTCTTCCTAGCAATCTGGTGACCGGGCGAGTTATCCACTGCCGGGGGAAGGATTAGTTGTTTCTTATAACAAAAGGGGGCACCCATTCCGAGACAGCGAACCAAGCCTAGCCAGCCAGAACCTGATCCTGCGAAAGCATACGGCAATGGGCAGCGCAAGGCCACGGCTTGGGCGCTCCGGCTGGCGCCCCATCAGGCGAAAAACCACCCCATGCCGCGGAACTTGTGGTAGCGCCGTTCCATCAGTTGATCGGCGGAAAGGTGCGAGAGTTCGTCAAGCGTGCGGGAGAGAAACGGATCAAGCAGTCTGGCCGTGGCGGCGTGGTCGGTATGGGCGCCGCCCTGCGGCTCCGGAATGATATCGTCGATCAGCTTGAGTTGAAGCAGATCGGGTGCGGTGATCTTGAGCGCCTCGGCGGCTATTTGAGCCTTCGTGGAATCCCGCCACATGATCGAAGCGCAGCCTTCCGGCGAAATCACCGAAAAAATGGAATTCTCGAGCATGAACAGGCGATCGCCCACGGCGATTGCCAGCGCTCCGCCCGACCCTCCCTCGCCCGTAATCGTAACGATGATCGGCACCGGCAAGCGCGACATCTCGCGCAGGTTGTGCGCGATGGCCTCCGCTTGGCCGCGTTCCTCCGCGTCCACGCCGGGATAGGCGCCGGGGGTATCGATGAAAACAAAAATCGGACGGCGATATTTGGCCGCAAGTCGCATGGCTCGTAGCGCTTTGCGATAGCCCTCTGGCTTGGCCTGTCCGAAGTTGCGGGCCACGCGCTGCTTGGTATCGCGTCCCTTCTGGCTGCCCACAATCATCACGGGCTTCCCGTGAAACCAAGCCATGCCGGTGATGAGTGCGGGATCGTCTGCAAAACCACGGTCGCCGTGAATCTCGCTGAAGCTCTCAAAGAGCAGGCGAACGAAGTCGTCTGTATAGGGTCGCTGCGGGTGGCGCGCCAGGAGAAGGCGCTGCCAGGAGCCAAGATGCTCGTAAAAGTCGTGCTTCAGGTCGTCGACTTCTCGCCGGATGCGCTCGATGTCTGCAGAGATGGCTTCTGTTGGGTTGGTCAGGCGGCTTAATTCTACGACGTTGCGCTCCAGAGCGTCGATTTCAAGTTGCCGCTGCTTCTCTCGACCCTGGGAGAGAGCCGTCGTCGAGGCAGGAGGCGGCCGCTTTCGGCGTTCCGCGCTGCGCTGCTTTTCTTCGAGAGCCTGGCGCTGCCTTGCAAGTTCGCGCATCCGGCGCAGGCGCCGGCGTGCCAGCCAGCGTTTGTCTTTCTTATCGTCCTCCGTCACAAGCCCTCTTTACTGCACCACGGCCACCGAATCGCTGCCGCAAATCTCCCGCACCCGCTCGACCAACTCCCTGTCGGCACGCACGGCGCTGGAAGCCTCCAGCGTCGCTTCGGTACCGTCGTCTTTGACAAGTTCGAAGGCCACGCGGCAAGGGCCGGGGCGGCTCGAAAAAAGCTCATGAAGTTGGTTCAGCGCCCGGCTGTCCACCGCGCTCAAGTCCAGCCGCACGCGAAGCAGATTCGGGGGACGGTCCGCCATCTGATCGAGCAGGCGGGCATCCGACACAATCACCCGCGTTCCAACATCCTCCACCGCGACCCGCCCCTTGACCAGCAGCGGCGTGGCCGCCTTAAGAATCGGCTCAAGCTTCTGAAATGCTTCCGGGAACACCAGTGCCTCGATCACACCCGTCCGGTCCTGCAGCGTCAGAATGGCCCACCGCGCACCCCGCCGCGAACGCATGGGCCGCGCCTGCACGATAATTCCGGCGACAACAATGTCCTCATTGTTGCGCTTTCCCTCCATCGAGGAGAGTTCCGTCGCGTTCAGATCCTTCAACCGTCCCGCGTACTTGTCGAGCGGATGGCCCGAGATGTAGAAGCCTAAGGTCGCGTATTCCGCAGCAAGAATCTCATGCTCCGGCCATTCCTCGACTTCCGGCAGAATCTCGGGCGGCGGAGCGGCGGATTGCGACGAGCCTCCGCCAAATAGCCCGTGCTGCCCACTGTCGCGCGCACGTTGCACTTTCTGGGCGCGCTCCACGGCGCGGTCGGTTACCGCGATCATCTGAGCGCGATGCGCTCCGAGCCCGTCCATGGCTCCGGCTCGAATCAAGCTTTCCAGCACGCGCTTGTTGAGCTGGCGCGCCTCCACCGACTCGACGAACTCGAAGAAGCTGGTGAACCGTCCGAGCGTTTCGCGCGCGACAAGAATTCCTTTCACCGTATTCTCGCCGACATTTTTTATCGCTCGGAGGCCAAACCGTATTTGATCCCCCACCGGCGTGAAGTCTACATCGCTTGAATTCACATCGGGCGGTAGCACCGTGATGCTCATGCTGCGCGCCTCGTTGATGAACTTCACGACCTTCTCGATATTGCCCGTCTCGGAGGTGAGCATTGCGGCCATGAACTCGACGGGGTAATGCGTCTTCAGCCACGCCGTCTGGTAAGCCAGCAGCGCGTAGGCGCAGGAGTGCGACTTGTTAAACCCGTATCCCGCAAATTCCGCCATGAGATCGAAAATCTTCTCTGCCTTTTTTGCCGGAACCTTGCGCGCCGCGCAGCCGGTGAGAAACTTCTCCCGCTGTGCTGCCATCTCTTCGGGCTTTTTCTTGCCCATCGCTCGGCGAAGAAGGTCCGCATCGCCCAGGGAGAAACCGGCAAGGCGGTTGGCAATCTGCATCACCTGTTCCTGATACAGAATCACGCCCCAGGTCTCGGACAAAATTTCCTCAAGAGCCGGAAGATCGTAGGCGACTTTCTTCTTGCCGTGCTTGCGCCCGATGAAGTCGTCGATCATGCCCCCTTGAATCGGCCCCGGGCGATAGAGGGCATTGAGAGCCGTCAAATCCTCGAGACGAGTCGGCTGATAGCGGCGCAGGATGTCACGCATTCCGTGCGACTCAAACTGGAAGATGCCCGTGGTATCCCCGCGCGTGAAAAGTGCGTATGTCGCCCTATCGTCTAGCGTCAGCGTCGCAAGATCGACGTCAATGCTGCGATTCTGTTTGATTAGGCGGACGGCATCATCGAGAACGGTGAGCGTGGTCAGCCCCAGGAAATCCATTTTCAGCAGGCCGATGCGTTCGAGTGCGTTCATGTCGTACTGCGTCGTGATTTCATCCTTGTTCGACTTGTAGAGCGGCACGATCTCGGTGAGCGGACGCGGAGAAATTACCACACCGGCCGCATGGGTCGAAGCGTGCCGGGCAAGCCCTTCCAGGCGAAGGGCTACCTCCACGACTTCCTTGACGCGCTCGTCTTTTTCCCGCATCGAATCCAACTGGGGTGATTCCTTGAGCGCCTCTTCCAGCGAAATATTGAGCTGGTTGGGCACGAGCTTCGCGAGCCGGTCCACGTCTCCATACGCCATATCGAGCGCGCGGCCCGTATCCTTGAGCGCCGCTTTTGCCGCCATCGTGCCAAACGTGATGATCTGCGCCACGCTCTTCTCGCCGTAGGTGTGGCGCACGTAGTCGATCACTTCGCCCCGGCGGCGCATGCAGAAATCGATATCGATATCAGGCATCGAAATGCGTTCGGGATTCAGAAAGCGCTCGAAGAGCAGGTCGTATTGCAGCGGGTCGACGTCGGTGATGCGCAGCGCATAGCTGACCAGACTGCCTGCGGCCGATCCGCGGCCCGGCCCTACCGGCACTCCTTGCGAGCGCGCGTAGTGAATAAAATCCCACACGATCAGGAAGTAGCCCGCGAAGCGCATCTTCTTGATCATCTCGATTTCAGCGGTCAGACGGCTCTCATATTCCGTGATGGGGTGGCGCAGGAAATTCTCCTTGGCCAGCCGCTCGAGCTGCATCGCGCGCGAAGCGAATCCCTCGCGGACCACCTTTTCGAAATACGAGTCGGTCGTATAGCCTTCGGGAACCTTGAATTCTGGAAAAGGATTGCTCACCCGCTGGATTTTTACGTTGCAGCGGTCGGCGATTGCCACCGTGCGCGAAACCGCGTCGGGAATCTCGCGAAATACCTGAGCCATCTCCTCAGCCGTCTTGAAATAGAACTGGTCGGTGGCAAACTTCATCCGCTGCGTGTCGCTCATGGTCTTCCCGGTCTGAATGCACATCAGGACTTCCTGAGCGTGCGCGTCGGAACGCGTCAGGTAGTGGCAGTCGTTGGTGGCCACCAGAGGGATTCCCGTCTCCCGCGAGAGCTGCACCAAATCGCGATTGATCCTGGTTTCGACCTCGAGTCCCTGGTCTTGCACTTCGAGAAAGAAATTCCCTTTGCCGAAAATGTCGCGAAGACGGTATGCATTCGTCCGCGCTCGGTCGTACTTATCAGAAAGCAGCGCGTCGGCCACTTCCCCCCGCAGACAGGCGGAAAGCGCGATCAATCCCTTGCTGTGCTGCGCCAGCAGCTCATGATCGACACGCGGCTTGTAGTAGAAACCGTCCAGAAATCCCGTGGAAACAAGCTGAATGAGATTGCGGTAGCCCTCGTCGTTTTCGCAAAGCAGAACGAGATGGTTGGAACGCTCCGCGTCAGATCCGCGGTTTTTGTGATTGTCGGGCGCCACATACACTTCACACCCAATGATCGGCTTCACGCCGTGGGTGGTGGCTTTGTGATAAAAATTCGCTGCCGCGAAAAGGTTTCCGTGATCGGTGACCGCAACAGCAGGCATCCCCCGCCGTGCCGCTTCGGCCGTAAGTTCCCCAATTTCGCAAGCGCCGTCCAGCAGGGAATAATCGGTATGGAGATGCAAATGTACGAAATTCGGAGGTGCCATGTAGTGCTATTTTAAACCAGGTTGAAAGAATCAGATACCCGCATTACGGGATTCGTCTGAGGAAAACCGGACTGTGGCCGGATTCCCGTGCCAGACCTATGGTCCCGGGCAAGGCCGGGTTCGGCTGTTATTGGGCGGGGGCCCGACCCTCCGGTTGGGAGGGTCGGGTTTTTCCGCGCACCCTACCTGCGGAGCAACATAAGAATGCTGATGTGCCCGTGCCCCAACCGTCTGTGCGTAAACGTCGGCTTTCGTCAAAGCGCGGCTTGAGCGTCTGCGTCCGGCGGGAACGCCAGTTAACGGCTGCTCTTCTTTGCCGTCGCGCGTTTGGAACCTGCCGGCACAGCTTGGTGCTTTCTATCGGCGTGCGACGCGTCGTGCTTGGCCTGGGCTTTAGCCCCGATGGCTGCGGCTGCCGACTTGGAATGCCCGGCATCGGGAGGCTGTTTGGCTGATCCCGTTTTCGCACCGGGTGGCGTGTCCGTCGCCACAGGTGTACTCTTGTCGCCTCGCTTCTTTTTTTCCTTCTCCGGTTTCTTTTTTGGCTCTTCTTTGACGCCGGCAAGTTGCCGCAGCGCTTTGGTGCGGTCCTCGGGCGTTCGGGCCCTGCCGCGGAGCTGCATCTCAAAGAGCTGGTCGAGAATCTTGTCAAACTTCGGTCCCCGCGGAACCCCCAGTGCGTCCAATTCCCCAATCGGGAGCGACTGCCGCAACGGACGCCACTTCTGAATGAAGTTGTGGAGTTTTGAAACAACAGGCGAATGGGGGAATTCGACCTCGATAAAGGCCAACATCTCCCCCGGCAATGACGCGATATAGGTATAAGCATCCTTCGGCGCATTCGTCTTGCGTCCCTTGAGCACGTGAACGACCTTTTGTGCCTCCGGCACCAGTTCTCCGAGGGCCTCGATCTCCGTGGAGCGGAATTCCATGACGCGCATAGCCGCGGCCGCGTCCCGCGGTTTCAAACGTCCCAGCGCGTAATACAGCACGGGGCGCGAGAGCCGCGGGCGGATTCCCGCGGAATACAGGTTGATGCGCACCCGCGCCAGCTTGTTCAGGCTGTCGTAGTCAGGCTTGCGCTTCTGTAATTGCGGATGGATCGCTGTCAGCAGATCGTGCGATTCCCAAACTTTGAGCGTCGCGACGGGATTATCTTCCCGGGTCAGCGCGCGAAACTCTTCCCCTACATCCGGACCTTGCAGGTTCTCGTGAAGACCGCGCTCGACGGCCAGATCGAACCATTCTTGCGTGCGCGATTCAATCTTGAAACCCATGCGGGCTGCATACCGTAGGATCCGTAGCAGACGAATCGGCTGGTTCGTAAATGCATGAATCGACAGTGCGCGGACCTCCTGCCGCTCCAGATCGGCCAACCCGTTCATAGGATCGAGCAACAAACCCCTCGACTGCGTATTGAGCGAGATCGCAATGGCATTGACAGAGAAATCGCGCCGTCGCAAGTCTTCCATGATTCCGGAAAATCGATAATCCGGCTTTGTGCCTGGCCGCTCGTATACGTCGTCCCTGGCCGATGAAATCGAGCCGTCCACATCTCCGGCAAAAGTCAGTTCGTAGTGCCGAAGCCGCTCGCTCTCAGAAAGCACTCGCGCGCCACCCTTTTCAAGCTCGCGAACCATTCGCACTGGGTTCCCTTCGACCGTGAAGTCGAGGTCGCGAATAGGCTGTCCCGATATGAGATCCCGGACGGCCCCCCCCGTCAGATAGATATTCAGTTCCTGTGATCGCGCCAGTTCCTGTACGCGCTCGAGCACCGCCCGTTGTTCAGGGGACAGCCGGCTTTCCAGCAAAAACATATAGTCGGGCATGGGCGTTCCTGTCTCCTCCGTTTCGCGTCTAGATCTCTCTCAAGCGCGCGGATGATGCGCCTTGTAAACCTGTTTCAATCGTTCTTCCACAACATGCGTATAAATCTGCGTGGTAGAGATGTCGGAATGCCCCAGCATCATCTGCACCGACCGCAGGTCGGCGCCGCGGTCGAGCAGATGGGTCGCAAAACTGTGCCGCAGCATGTGCGGTGTCAGGGCCTTGCGCAGCCCGGCCTTGCGGCCGTATTCGCCCAGGATCTTCCAAAACGCGATGCGGTTCAGCTTGCGCCCCTTCTGATTCAAGAATAGGTAGGGCAACGCTACGCCGCGCGAGAGTTCCCTCCGCGCCTCGCGAAGATAGACCTGCACCGCCTCAAGCGCCTTGTGCCCGACGGGTACGAGGCGCTCTTTATTTCCCTTGCCGATGCAACGAAGGCATCCCGGGTCCAGCCGCAAATCCGCTAGGCGCAGCCCGCACAATTCGGAAACTCGGAGGCCCGTCGAATACATCAATTCGATCATGGCTTTGTCGCGGATGCCGACGGTGTCGTTTGCATCGGGTTGCCGCAGAAGCCGATCCACCTCGTCCACACTGAGAAATTCCGGCAAGCTCTGGCGGAACTTCGGCGACTCGATGTTTGCCGCCGGGTCATCCTCGATGATCCCTTCTGTGAGCGAGAATCGAAAGAAGTGCCGTATCGTCACAAGGTGGCGCGCCACCGACCGGCTGTCGAGATTCCGGCGATAAAGAGAGCCGAGAAAGTCCACCACGTGCTCGCGGCGCACCTGTGCTGTTCCTAATCCGCGTTTGCCGGCAAACGCCGCAAACTTTGCCATATCGCGGCGATAGGCCTGAATCGTATTATCGGACAGGCCCTTTTCAACCCGCAGATAATTCAAAAATGTCCGAACGTGGGCTTCCACTTTCCTGCTCTCCCGGCAATCCTCTAAGACTCCGTTTCGCCAGCCACAGCCGCGTCCGAGCGCCTCACAAGGAGTAGAAACTCGAAAAGTTCCTCACATCGTAACAACCACGCCAGCCCCAAATACGCCGCCACTGACCCGGCGATCATTCCTGCGAGCATCCCCGCCTGCGCCAGCACGTGGCCAACCCCGGCGAAGTTGGCCACGTTCAAAGTTGCGACTGTAACCATCGCCATCGCGACCGCGCAAAGCCCCATCTTGCCCAGCGCACTCGCCACGCCCCGAAAGCCCAACGGACCATAGCGCTTGCGAAAAAAAAGAAATAGCAATGCGAAATTGAAATAGGCCGCGAGCGAACTTGCCAGCGCGGGACTCCCGTTCGACAGATACCGGAATGCGAAAAGCAAGAACGCTCCGTTTAGCAGGACGTTGGCCCCCAGCGCATAGGCCCCCACGCGGGCCGGCGTTGCCGTGTCCTGCGCCGAATAATACATCGGAGTGATTAGTTTTATCGCGGCAAAAGCAGGTAGCCCCAAAGAGTAGTAAAGCAGCGCGTTCGAGGTAAGGGCCGTAGACTCCAGCGTGAAATGGCCGTGCTGGAACAACACCACTATAATGGGGCGCCGCAGAAGAACAAGGCCGACCGCCGCGGGAATCGTGATGAATGAAACGATGCGCAGCGCGAAGCCAAACGTGCGTTTCATCTCGCCCGGTTTCCCGGCTGCCAGCTGATGCGACATCGTCGGCAGAATGGCGGTCGACATGGCGATGGCATAGACCCCCAGCACCAGTTGCATCACGCGATCGGCCACATACAGCGACATGATGCTGCCCGCTGGCATACGCGACGATGTGGCGAACAGCGTGTCCACGAACAGATTGATCTGATAAACCCCCATCCCGAAAAAACTGGGCCCCATCAAGCGCCCCAATCGCCGTACGCCGGGGTCGCTCACCGAAACAGACACTGGGAATTTCATGCCCAGCTTGGCCAGCACCGGAATCTGAATCGCCAATTGCAGGATGGTACCGGCCAGAATTCCAAGCCCCAGCGCCACGGCGGGTGTCTGCAAATGTCCGGGCAGCAGACGCAAAACGGGCCGGTACAGGAATGGAAACGAGAACGCGATGAAGCTCAGATTGAAGAAGATCGACGTGGCTGCCGGAATCGCGAACACGTGAAAACTGTTCAGGATCGCTCCCGCCACGGCCGCCAGTCCCAGAAAAAAGATCGAAGGGAGAATGACCCGGTTGAGCGTTACTGCCATTTCCCAATGCATCGGATTCCCGCTCAAGACCGTGAAAAGGCCGATGACCTGGCGCGAGAATACAACCCCCAGCAGGACCACAACCGCCAGCACGACGGCCATATCCCAGAAGATCTTTTGAGCGAAATCCCAGGCCTCCGGCCGGGTGCGGTTCCGCAGGTAACCTGTGAAGATGGGGATGAACGAGGCCCCTAGGGACCCTTCGGCGGTCATTCGGCGCATTAGGGCGGGAATTCGGAACGCGAGAACAAAGGAATCGGCGGTAGGCGAGGTGCCCAGCAGAAGTGCTACTCGTTGATCGCGTAAGTATCCGCAAATCCGGCTGATAAGGGTTACAAGGGTTATAACCGAGGCCGATCGTAGGATCTTTCCTTGGATGGTCAATCGGCGGCAACTCCGATGCTAACCCTTTAAACAACAACAAGTTGACAAAACCACCGGGAAAGATAACATAATCCCTTGGGATATAGCAACAGCGATCCCCCTAAAAAGGCCTGCGGGCGGTGAAGAGCCATAGCGGATTATCATCGACTCACAAGAAAGTGGTCGTCCTATTCCTGGACCGCACCTCCCTGAAAGGCTACATGAACCCCGCCGCACTGGGGCGGTCGGAATCGATCGAGATTCTCACCCCAGCGGGTGAGCGCCAGTCAGTCCAGCTGGCCGATATCAAGAGTGTCTACTTCGTCCGCGAATTCACCGACCCGTTTGAGCCGGAGCGCAAGGCATTTCTCAGCCGTCCCAAACTCGACGGCCTTTGGGTGCGGTTGCGATTCCGAGACGAGGAACTCATGGAGGGCATGGTCGGCAACAATCTGCTTGATCTGTTGGACGCCGGCGTGCAAATTACGCCGCCGGACCTGCACGGCAACACCTTGCGCATGTTCATCCCCCGCACTGCCCTTATCGAAATGAAAGTCCTGGGTGTGGTGGGGATCGCCCGCCGCACATCGCGCGACCGTCGTGACATTGGCTCGAAACCCGCCGCGGCTCAATCAAAACTCTTCGCCGAATAAGCAAGTCCCCCCACGGCATCCAGGCGCGAAGCCTTTACAACTCCGTGGCGCACGCTTAGGCTCAACAGCTTGGCGTGCGCATCAGCTAAATACCACGAGGAGAACCCGTCATGAACTTGGGCGAACTGGCCAAAAAGCTCGGCTGCGAACTGGAAGGCGATGCCGGAATCGAAATCACCGGCGTTGCGGGTATCGAGGAAGCCAAGGCGGGTGAGCTGACGTTCCTGGTGAACCGCAAGTATCGGCCAGCCCTGGAAACGACAAACGCCTCAGCCATCCTTGTGGCTCCAGACGCCGGTCCCATGCGCGTGGCCGCCCTGCGCTCGACAAATCCCTACCTGGATTTCGCCCGGGCGATCAAACTATTCCATCCGGAACCCGAATATTCGCCCCAAATTCATCCAACCGCCGTGATAGCCGCGTCCGCCAAGATAGGCGCCGGGGCTCATATCGGCCCCTACTGCTATGTGGATGAGGACGTCCGTATCGGAAAAAACGCCGTGTTGCACAGCTTCGTCACGATTTACAGCGGGGCCCAAATTGGTGACGACTTTTTCGCCCATGCCCACGCCGCCGTCCGAGAAGGATGCCAGATTGGCGATCGCGTGCTGCTGCAGAATGGCGTCGTCGTGGGGAGCGACGGCTTCGGATTCGCCCGGCAACCGAATGGCCGCTGGTACAAGATGCGACAGTCGGGAATCGCCATCGTTGAAGACGACGTGGAAGTCCAGGCCAATTCCGCCATCGACCGCGCGACCGTGGGCGAAACTCATATCGGCCGGGGGACCAAGATCGACAACCTCGTGCAAGTTGGCCATGCCTGCAAGATTGGAGAAGACACGCTGCTGTGCGGCCAAGTGGGACTCGCGGGAACTACAAACGTGGGCAACCGCTGCATCCTGGCCGGCCAAGTCGGGGCGGCGGGGCACCTCACCATCGGCGACGGCGCTATCGTGACGGCACAAAGCGGGATCCCCGCAGATATTCCTCCACGCGCCATTTATTCCGGATATCCGGCGATGGAGAACCTTTCATGGCGAAAATCCGTCGCAATTTTCAATCGCTTGCCGGAACTGCAGCGTGAACTGCGGGAACTGCGCCATGAAGTCGCGCGATTGCGAACAACATCAAGCACGCCCGCCGGCGAAAGCCAAAGAAACATTGACTAGGTCAGCGAGGGTGATGCCACACCCGCCGACAGCTTGCGTGCGCGGACGCGCAGCACCTTGCGCTGGTTGGCTTCGAGTACCTCAAACCGCAGGCCGTCGAATTCCACAACTTCTCCCATGCGCAGAACGTGGCCGGCAATCCCGTTCAGGAGCCCCGCGATGGTTGTGGCATTGGAATGCTGTGACGCCTCATCAAGCTGCACGCCAAAAAGTTCGCCAATTTTGTCGACAGGAACACTTCCGCGCAACACCATGGCGCCGCCCGCCTCTCGAACCACATCGGGAGCCGGCCGGCGATCCTCTTCGCCGATTTCGCCGATGATTTCCTCCACCAGATCCTCGATCGTCACGATTCCCGCCATCAGCCCATATTCATCGATCACGATGGCCATCTGCTGATTCTTATTCTGCATTTCCTTCAGCAGTTCGGAGCCGAACTTCGTCTCCGGCACAAATAGCGCGGGACGCATCAGCTCACGTACCGTTCGATGCGCGGCTTCCGAATCCGGAACTTCGAGCATGTCCCGCCCCATCGCGATCCCCACGATGTCGTCCAGTGATTTCTCATAGACCGGCACGCGTGAAAACTTTGTCTTTACGACCAGGGCGTTCAGTTCCTCCAGGGTGGCCGAAGCTTGAATCGCGATCACGTCTGGTCGCGGCGTCATCACCTCGCGCACCCGCTTGTCACCGAATTCGACGACCTGCTCGATCAAGCGCGCCTCATCCTGTTCAATAATCCCCTCTTCGGTTGCCGCATCCACCAGCGCTTCAATCGCCTGCTGGTCGTCGGCTTCGGCTACCGGCTCCTCCTCGGAAACATGCAGCACCGAGACCAGAAGCTCGAGCACGAATTGAATCGGCCAGATGATCCAAGCGAATACGCGCACGATCGGGACCAGAGGGGCAATCCAGTCTCCGGGCAGGCCCGCCAGCAGCACCGAAGGCCAGAACTGCATCGCAATCACCACTTCGGCGCTCAGGAAGAAAACCATTTCCACCGCCGCTTCCCGCGTGCCCGGCACGAAGAAAATCACGCCGCGCGCGGTAACCGCCGCAACGAGCACCAACCACAACCGGGTCAGCAGATTGAACATCATCGCCGCCCGCCGCCGGTCCATTTTGAAGCGGGGTTCGATCTCCGCCTCAAACGTCTCCAGGTGCCGGTGAACGCGCCCGGTCGCCACATGCCCGAACTCGCGATACACCCGGTCGAGGTAGGAAAAAACCGCGAGCCCTATGGTCAGAGCAAGTACACCCATCGTGTAGAGGAAAATCGGCATGGTCAGCCTAATCCAAGGGCCCGGCGAAGGCGCCGCTCCCGCCGTTCCATCTGACCGCTATCGGTTTCGTGATCATAGCCCATGAGGTGAAGAATTCCATGGAGAATGAGGATGCGCATTTCGTCTTGGAGCGTGCGGCCCCAGCAAAGAGCGTTGCCGCGCGCAACGGCTGGCGCAATCGCAATGTCGCCGAGATACGCCGTGTTAGAGCCATCGGCGCGGTTCTGCTTGCTGCTCTGGGGAACGCCATTTTCGCCGCTCGGGAAGGACAATACGTCGGTGGGCCGGTCTTTGCCACGGTAGGCCCGATTCCAGCGCGCCATCGCGCCACTTGTGACCAAGCATATGGTAAAGCAGTCGGCGGGCAGCTCGAGCAGCCTGCTTGCGCGCACCGTGAATCGCTCCAGACTTCGAATCGAGATGGGGACAGAGCGCTGGCGATTCACGATCATCGAAAATAAAAGCTTGCGAATACTACTTCGCAGCGGCGGAATGCTACTCTCGGCGACTCGAGCTCCCGGAGCGTCCGTGACGTTTTGGCTGGCTCACCCCGTACTCGTCGTAAGCCTTGATGATACGCTGAACCAGGCTGTGCCTGACCACGTCGCGTTCGTCAAAGTAGACCAGCGCGATCCCCTCGATTTTCCCGACCACTTCAATGGCCTCGATCAAACCCGAGCGCCGGTCGTTCGGCAGGTCGATCTGCGTAACATCCCCGGTAATGACCGCCTTCGAATTGAATCCCAAGCGGGTGAGGAACATCTTCATTTGTTCGCTCGTCGTATTCTGCGCTTCATCCAGAATCACGAACGAATCGTTCAGCGTTCGTCCACGCATGAATGCGAGCGGAGCAACCTCGATGATGCCCTTCTCGAGAAAACTCTCAAGTTTATCCGCCTCCAGAAGGTCATGAAGCCCGTCATAGAGCGGACGCATGTAAGGATCGACCTTCTCCTGAAGAGTCCCGGGTAGAAAACCGAGCCTTTCGCCTGCTTCCACCGCCGGGCGCGCCAGAATGATGCGATTCACCTGTTTGGATAGCAGCGCCGATACGGCCATTGCAACAGCCAGGTAGGTTTTTCCCGTGCCTCCCGGACCGATGGCAAAAACCATATCGTGGGCTTCCAGCGCCTCGATATAGCCCTTCTGGTTAGGGCTCTTCGGCGCGACACTCTTTTTGCCCAGCACGCGCGTTCTGGTCGGAGAAAACGCTCCGTGAAGCGTGTCCACCGGTTCATCGGCGGCCACGTGCAGCAACGCCTTCACTTCATGGCTGTTCGGGATGCGCCCCGCGAGCACGCGCTGGTTATAGGCATCCACGATGCGCGCGGCGCGCTCCACCTGTTTCGCATCGCCCTCGATTTCCAGGTTGTGGTCTTTTAAATGCGTGCGGACTTTCAGAGAGGACTCGAAATACTTCAGATTTTCATCGAGGGTGCCGAAGAACTCGTTGATTCCCCCGGCAAGTCGGACGGTTTGCTTCATCAAGTTCGGCGGTGCCTGCTCCAGTACCCGAACTAAGCCTAGCGCGCCTCCATAGCTCGGTCAAGCCGCGGGACCATCACGCACCATCACGCCAGGTCAATTCCCCACGGATTCTTCTCTGGCTGTAGCGTGTAGACGCCGGCTTGGTCTGCTTCGGGCGTCCCCGGATTCCCGACCCAGACCACGCGGAACCGCGCCCTCTGCCACCGGCGCTTCACTTCAATCATCTCTCCCGGCCGGGTCAGGTAACCGATTCCCTCTAATCGCGCACCATGCCGGCTCACATCGATGGCCTGCGCGCTCTGGGTAAAGCGGTTCCCTTGATGGTCCACGCCACGAACACGGATCGTAACACTTATGGACACCCTTGTTTCCCGGCGCGTAAGTTTCCAGAAATTCGGGATCGCTCCGCCAAAAGCGATCGCGGCCTGGGGCTTCCCTTCCCCATCATTTCCTCGATACACGACGCGGCATTCGTGGCTGCGCTTGGTCGTCTTGTTTACAACGAGCACGGTGTCCCCAACGTCCACACCTGAACAGAGTGTGACCAATCCACCGGCCGCGTTCACCACCACCGTGGAGGTTTCCTCCTGAAAGGAAGTCTTGTCCCGGCACATTCCGTGCACCATGACCGGTACTTGAAGAAACACGCGCTCACTGGCGCGTTGTGCCGGCCTTCCATTCTGTGGCATATCGTCCTCGTCTGGACCAGGATACAGGCAATGGCATACCCCGGCCAGCGTTCCGTCTCGCTTCTGTATCAGAAAGGTAAATTATGGCCGCAGATCGTGCAGCTCACGTGTTGCTCGATCAGACGCTTATCTGCGCTCCCGCCGCGAACCCGAGAATGGACAGCGCAGACAGCACGGCGGTTTCGGTCCGCAGTATGTTCTCCCCCAGTGAGGCTTCCTGGAAGCCGGCGGCCCGGGCCGCTCTGATTTCATCATCGGTCCAGCCACCCTCCGGGCCTATCGCCAGCGCCGCCGTCCGCATGCCGGCGACGGATACGAGGGCCTCCCGCATGGGCAGGGCGTCGGAGCGCTCGCTCAGCAGAATTCTGCAGGCCGCGTCGCATTCGGCAAACGCTTCCTGGGGAGTCGCCACGGCTCCCAGGACCGGCGCCCGCAAACGGCGCGACTGCTGCGCCGACTCCAGCAGAATTCGCTCCCAGCGCGCGCGCCGCTTTTCTGCCGCTGAAAGAAGCGGCTTGTCGGTGCGCGCCGCCGCTAGGGGAACAATCGATGCCGCGCCTAACTCGGTGGCTTTCTCAAGACACCACTCGAACCGGTCGAATTTCACCAGTGCAATCAGGAGCTGTGTCTGAAGGCAAGCCTCACGCACGACGACCGGCTCAACGAGAGCAAATTGGATGCGGCTGTCGCCGCGTTTCGAAAGCGCCACGCGCTCGATCCGCCCGAGCCACACCCGCTGCCCGTCGCTCAATTCGTAGAGCTGCCCCGGCTCCGCGCGCAGCACGCGGCCCAGATGCTCTGCCGTATCACCATGGAGAGTGGCCGAGGTTCCGTCAAATTTTTCCAGGAAAAAGCGGCGGCGCATTTGACGCATTCTATCCTGTCGACGCAACACGGCGCCCACGGCAGGCGGGAGACTAACCGAAGATGTCTTTCACTTTGTCGAAAAAGCTCGAATTGCGTTCGGCGGGTGTGTTTTCCACCTTCAGAAGCGGAGCCAACTGTTCGAGCAACTTCTTCTGTTCGCGCGACACCTTCGCCGGAGTCACAATCCGCACGCTGACGTAGAGATCGCCTTTGCCGCCGTGGGGGTTCGGCAGTCCCTTCCCCTTCTGACGGAAAATCTGGCCCGATTGGGTCCCTTCCGGTATTTCGAAGTCTTCCTCACCCTTCAGCGCGGGTATCTTGATCCTCGTGCCCAGCGCAGCCTGTGGAAAGCTCACCGGCACGGTGCAGTATAAGTCCGCGCCGCGGCGCTCGAAGAAAGGGTGCTCTTTCACGTCGAGAAAGATGTATAGATCGCCCGGCGGGCCGCCATTTGCGCCGGGCTCACCCTCGCCGGGCATGCGCAGGCGCGTGCCCGCATCGACGCCCGCAGGCACGCCCACTTCGAGAATGCGCTCGCGTTCAACACGCCCCTGCCCCCGGCAGGAAGCGCAGGCCTCGCGAATCACCTGACCGCTACCCTGGCAAGCCGGGCAGGTCCGCGTAATGGAAAAGAATCCCTGCTGATAGGACATTTGCCCGCGGCCGCCGCACGTCTTACACCCGGACATGCCGCTGCCGGCTTTTGCGCCCGTTCCGTGACACATCTCGCAATTTTCGCGGCGCGCAAGGCGAACCTTTGTCGTGACCCCCGTAGCGGCATCTTCGAAGCTCAATGCCATGTCGTAGCGCAGATCAGCCCCGCGCTGGCCCCGAGGCCCTCGCTTGCCGGCGCCACGCCGCGCTCCGCCGAAAAAAGCGTCGTCCACGCCAAAAAGGTCGCCCAGAATATCCTGAAACTCTTCGAAAACGGTCGAGTTGAAGCCGGTAGATTCAAAACCGCGGGTGCCCAGGCCCGAGTGTCCGAAGCGGTCGTAGATCGAGCGCTTCGGCGCGTCCGACAGCACGCTGTAGGCTTCCGACGCCCGGCGGAAATTTTCCTCGGCTTCCTGCTTGTTGTCCGGGTTGCGGTCCGGGTGCCATTTCAGGGCCGCTTTCCGGTAAGCGGACTTGATCTGGTCGCCGGATGCATCCCGAGCGACACCCAGAAACTCGTAATAATCAAACTCTGCGCTGGATGCCATAATTCCTTTTCAATTCTCGCGAGATGCGGAGGCGGGCTTCCCCTCGGGTTGGCAGGCCACGCGCACCATCGCCGGCCGCAACACGCGGTCATGAAACACATAGCCGGGCTGCATCTCGGCGATCACGATACCGTCGGGATGCGCGTGCGTCTCCACGCGCTCGATCGCATGATGGAAGTGCGGATTGAATTCCTTGCCCACTGCTTCAATTCGTTTGAGCCCTTGCTTGACCATGGAGTCGGCGAGCTGGCGGCGGATCATCTCGAACCCCTTGATATACTCCGCGGAAGCCGAGTCATCCGCATTCTCAAGCGCGCGGTCGAAGGCGTCGAGCACAGGAAGAAGGTTTTCAATGAAGCCCTCGACCGCCCGGTGACGGTCCTGCTGACGCTCTTTCTCCATGCGCTTCCGGTAATTCTCAAAGTCGGCTTGACGCCGGACGAGCGTGTTCGTCAATTCCTGCTTTTCGCTCTGAAGTTTCTGAAGTTGCTCGTTGAGCGATCCGGCCGCTTCGGAAACCTGGGTTGAGTTCCCCACTCCCGCTGGATCGGTCTGTTCGGAATCAGCCGGCCCAGCCGGTCTTCCGGAGAACGCCACGGCCGGCTGGTCTTTTTCTTGACTCTTCTCTCTATGATGGGAAGACACGGTTTCAACTCCCTTGTTCGTCATTCTCGGAAAAAAACTGCGCCATAAAAGCCACGGCCGTAATTACACGCTCGTAGTGCATGCGCATGGGCGCGAGAATCCCGAGTGTTCCCTGCACCTGATCATTGGTGGAATAGGCGGCCGAAACCAGCGCAAGCTGCTTGCCCGCAGTAGACATCCTTTCGAGTCCCAGCTCCACATGCACGGGCTCGGGCGCTTCGATGCACCCGCTCAGCAAGGCGATCAGCCGGTCCTTCTCTTCAATCGCTTCGAGCAGTTCCCGCAACTGGGCCTGGTTGGTAAACTCAACGGTCGAGGCGATCTGAGCCGCGCCCTCGACGTAGACCTTGCGTTCGCTGCTGTCGCCGAGGACGGCCGGATCGCAAAGAATCAGCGCGTCGCCGGCGAGCTTTCCATACTGCTCGCGGTCGCGATCCACCTGGGCGCGCAGATCGGCGCGCATCTTCTCAAGCGTCCAACCCACATAGTGCCGGTTCAAATATTCGGCCGTGCGGTCGAGATCGATCTGCTGGAAAGAGCGCTCCGGCCGAACCAATTTATCCCGCGTCTGGCCTCCGCTCGTAATCAGAACGACGAGCACGCGATTATCCGGCAGCAGCAGGAATCGCACGTGCTCCACCACGGAACGAGCCAGCGGCGGCGAAATGAAGATACCGAGTCCGCGCGACACAGCCGAAAGAACGTGGCTGGCGCGCTCCATCACGGCCTCGGGGGTCTGCGCCGAGTCAAGTTCCCGGCGAATCCACTGGCGGTCTTCGGGGCTCGCCGTCGCCTGCGCCGCCACTTGCTCGACGAAAAACCGGTACGCCGCAGCAGTCGGGACACGTCCCGCGGAGGTATGCGGCTGGAACAGGAAGCCTCCCTCTTCGAGGTCGGCCATCACATTCCGCACCGTCGCCGAACTCAGCGGTTCCAGGTGCCGGCGCGAAATGCTTCGCGACGAAACAGGCTCCCCCGTTTCAATGTAGTGGCGCACCACATCCGTAAGAATCTGCTGGTGCCGCTTTTGCTGCAGAATCGTCGGAGTCATACGCTTATGTCGGACTGCGGCACCCTCGCCGCGGCCTGAAACAACTATGCAGCCTGCTCCTTTTTGAAAGTTTAAACGGCGGGGAGGAGGGCGTCAACTTGACTAAAAATCCCGGGTGTCAAGCCGTACACCAGACGGCCTTGCCGCCTGCTCCCCGCCACGCCACGGAGAAAAGCAACATGAGAGCGGCCGAGGGATTCTGTCTTGAGTACTCCCCCCCGTTTTACCAGATCCGGCAGCGAAGGCTATCAGACCGCACCATGGGCGAGCTCGCGCCGCAACCAAACGCCTGGGCAAAGGCGGGCATATTGGAAAGCGGACCGTTCGCGCGGAATTGCCCGAGCGGATGTTCATTCGTCTTGATGATGAGCCGCGCATATTCAGGACGGTCGTTGCCGGCCCACACTTGCGCAAATCCCAGGAAGAATCGCTGTTCGGGAGTGAAGCCGTCGACACGCGAGGGAGCGGGCTTTCCCTGAAGCGTCTTCTCAAAAGCGGCGTACGAAATCGTAAGGCCGCCCAGGTCGGCGATGCTCTCGCCTTCCACCAGCTTGCCGTTTTCATGAAGGCCGTCAAGCGCAAACGCCTGGAATTGCTGTGCAACACAGTCTCCACGGTCGTTGAAATTCTTCAGGTCCTGCGGCGTCCACCAGTTCTTCAAATTCCCTTCTGCGTCAAACTTCGCTCCCTCATCGTCAAACCCGTGCGTCATCTCGTGTCCGATCACAGCGCCCATCCCACCGTAATTGATCGCGGGGTCGCCATTCGGATCAAAAAACGGCGGCTGCAAGATCCCCGCCGGAAACACGATCTCATTTTTTTGTTGGCTGTAGTAGGCATTCACCGTCGGAGGCGTCATTTCCCACTCGCTGAGGTCCACTGGCTTGCCAATTTTCGCCAGGTCGCGCTCAAAGTCAAATACCCTGCCCCGCATTCTGTTTCCGACATAAGAAGTGCGATCCACTTTAAACGCGGAGTAATCCCTCCATTTGTCGGGATAACCGATTTTCAAGCGAATGGCCTCGAGTTTCTTGATCGCTTGCTCGCGGGTCGTGGGGCTCATCCAATCCAGCGTCGAAAGATCGGTCCGTAACGCTTCGATCAGATCCTTCACCATCTGGATGGCCTTGGTTTTCGCCTCCGGAGGAAAATTGCGCTGCACGTAGTACTGGCCGAGAGCCTCGCCCAGAGCGTCGTCGGTCGATTCGACGCAGCGGCGCCACCGGGGAAGTATTTCCTTGGCGCCGGTAAGTGTGCGCCCATAAAAACTGAAGTTCTCCTGCACGAATTTCGAAGAGAGCGTGGGAGCCACCGAATGGACAAGATGCCAGCGAAGATAGGTTCTCCAATCATCGAGTGAGACAGACGAGAACGCGGAATCCACCGCCTTAAAAAAGTCCGGCTGCTCGATATTGACCGCGCTAACCGCCGGAGCATTCACTTCCTGGAGATAAGCGTCCCAGGAAAGATGAGGTGTCAGCTGGCCAAGCCGCGAGACCGCCATCTTGTGATACACGTTGTCGGGATTGCGCCGGTCGGCGCGGTCCATGGAAGCATTCGCCAGCATCGTTTCGACGTCCAGCACAACCTTCGCCTCCGACGCTGACTTGGGGGCAGCGTCTCCCAGCAGCTGGAACATGTTCGTGACGTGCGCGACATATTGATCGCGCAGTTGTTTCGAGCGGTCATCGTTGTCGCGGTAATACTGGCGGTCGGGTAACCCAAGCCCGCCCTGTTCCGCGTCGCCAATTACCTGCTTGCTGTCTTTGAAATCCTGCGTGGAACCAAATGCGAAGACGGCGTTGGCTCCCTGCCGCTGAAGCCGAGCAATCTCGGTTTGCAGAGTCCTGCTATCCTTGATATCCGCGATGCGCTGCAGCTCGGAATCGAGCGGCTTCACACCAGCCGATTCAATCTGGCCCTCGTCCATGCAGCTTGCGTAGTAGTCCCCGATTTTTTGCCAATTCGAACCCGGCGTGGCGGATGTATCTTTGGAAGCCTCGTCCAGAATCTGGCGGAGGAGCTCTTCGTTCTGGTCATGGAGCTGATTAAACGTCGCCCAGGAAGAATGATCGGCGGGAATCGGATGGTTCTTCACCCAGCCGCCGTCAGCGAATTGGTAGAAGTCGTTGCAGGGAGCAACCGACCGATCCAGGTTCGATAGATCGAAGCCCTTGCCCGGGGATTGGGCGTTCGCTCCTGCGGCAGCACCCCCGGCAACCGCCAGGA
>Ga0187863_10000447_pt1 | contig 35550 bp, 34 predicted proteins | sample June2016WEW_11_1_FD_132975 | JGI IMG/M metagenome (GOLD analysis project Ga0187863, IMG submission 132975) | Peatland microbial communities from SPRUCE experiment site at the Marcell Experimental Forest, Minnesota, USA - June2016WEW_11_10 | ecosystem: Environmental > Terrestrial > Soil >...
ACGCTTCCGAAGGCATTTTCTAGCTTCGCCGTCCCCTTTTGTGGGGGTGTAGCTCAATTGGTTAGAGCGCTGCCCTGTCACGGCAGAGGTTACGGGTTCGAGCCCCGCCACTCCCGCCATTCTTCGTTCGCAGCGTTCAGGGGAGAATGAAGATTGCCGCGCCGGAGTTGATAGCGAAGGCGGGCTTCATCCGCCAAAGACGAGCGCTGCGAACCACGACCCGGCAAGCCACAAAGCAATGACTGTGACGGGGGACTTCAGGCTGCCTCAGACCGGGGCTTGAAAAAAAGCGGCGGGCCGGACATGCTGGTCTCCGCTTGAAACATCCCAGCCATTTTTTCCCGCGCTCGAACTGGAAGTCCGGAAGGGCTCTGGTGGCGGCGCTGATTTTTGGCCTGATGTTTTTTGGCGTCCTGGACAGCCACGCACAGGCCTTGACCAATGAGCTGGGTGTGCCGATAAAACGGGTGTTGATGATATTCAACGAGAGCAAGGATGTACCGGGAAACATCCTCCTGGAACAGGCCCTGCGGTCGGAAATGCAGCAGGTCCTCACCAACCGGATTGAATTTTCGGCCGAGTATCTCGACGCCAGCCATTTTTCGGACGTGGAACACTTTCGCCTGTTCCAGGATTACCTCGGTAAAAAATATGCCGGACAGACACTTAATCTCATCATCGTGTTCCCCTCAAGAGACTACCGGCTTGCGGGCGAGCTGCCGGACGCCTTGTTTCCGGGTGTGCCGGTCGTCTTTGTCGCGGTCAACGAGATGGAGGTGCCGGAGGCAATCAGAAAACACGGTGTCACCGGGATCGTCCAGCGGTTCGACATTCGAGGCACGCTGGGTCTCATCATGCGCCTGCAACCGGACACGCGCCGGGTCGTGGTGATCGGGGGCAAATCGGACATGGATCGCGCGACGCTTGGCCGGATTGCGGAAGCATCGCAGGCGCTGGAGGGAATCGAGTTCGATTTCTGGACCAACCGGCCGGTCGCGGAATTACCGGGAGCCGTAAAGTCTTTGCCCGAAGGCACGGTGGTGTTGTTAAGCACGGTGATCAGCGATGTCAACGGCCAGACTTTTTACATGTCGCAGCTTGCCCAGGCGCTGGCACCGGTCGCCAGCGTGCCGGTCTATGTGCTCGGCGGGTGGGTGCTTGGCAGCGGGGTGGTGGGCGGGTCGGTGGTGGATTCCGACGACCTCGGCACGCGGGCCGGGCAACTCGCGCTGCGGGTGCTCAACGGCGCCAAACCGGAAGATCTGCCCATTGAGGTGGCGACGAAGGGAACGCCGATGGTGGATTGGCGGGCGTTGCAGCGCTGGGGCATCAAGGAAAGCCGGGTACCCGTCGGTGGGGTCATTCGCTACCGGCCACAGACCTTGTGGGATCAACACAAAAATTTGATTCTGGTTTCGTCCTCGGTCCTGCTGGCGCAGGCGATCACCATTGCCGGACTTCTGGCCCAGCGAAGAAAGCGCCGCTGGGCCGAGGCGGAGATCCTGGCCCAGCGGATGGAGCTGGCGCACGTGGCCCGCGTGTCAACGATGGGGCAATTGTCCTCGGCATTGACCCATGAGCTGAATCAGCCGCTGGGCGCCATTTTACGAAACGCGGAGGCGGCGGAAATCCTGCTTCAGAACGACCAGCCCAATCTGGACGAAGTCCGGGCCATCCTGGCGGACATCCGCCGGGACGACCGGCGGGCGGGAGATGTGATTGACCGGATGCGGACCTTGTTCAAGCGGCGGAGCCTGGTATCGAACCGTTTGGCTTTGCGCAATCTGGTGGAGGAAACCGTCGCCCTGGCGCGATCCGATGCGGAGGCGCGACAGGTCAAAATGTCGGTCCAAATATCACCGCTATCACCCATGGTGTGGGGAGACCGGGTGCAACTGCAGCAGGTGTTGCTGAACCTCATCTTGAATGGAATGGACGCGATGGATACCACCCCCAGATCCCGGCGGTCGCTGGTGGTGCAGGTGCGGGAGACGAAGGATGGATACCTGCAAGTGGCGGTGAGCGATTGTGGAACCGGCATTGCCCCGGACGATGCCGCTCACATCTTTGAACCTTTTTTCACCACCAAGCCCAATGGCATGGGCATGGGACTGGCCATTTCGCGGACCATCATCGAGGCGCATGGCGGGGATATTCGCGCGGAGCGCAACACACCGGAAGGAACGACGTTCACGTTCACCCTGCCGCGGCTGAAACCCGAAAAGGCGAAGGCCGGCTTGCCAAAGACCCACTGATGGTTAAATTGAAGTCATGACGGCCACACTTCCCTGCCGGTCCGAAACGGTCTTCATCGTGGACGACGACACATCCTTTTTGCAGTCGGTATCCCGTTTGCTGCGCGCGGTGGGTTACAGTGTGCAAGCCTTTGCCTCCGCATCGGAATTTCTGGCACGGCTCGCCCCCGGGATGTCCGGCTGCGTCGTGACCGATTTGCAGATGCCGGGGATGAACGGATTGGAATTGCAGGCGGCCCTGCGACGCTCGGCCAACCCGTTGCCGGTCATTTTTTTGACCGGTCAAGGTGACATCCCGGCCACGGTGAACGCAATGCGAAGCGGGGCGGAGGATTTTTTGACGAAACGCGCCCCGAAGGAGGAACTGCTGGCGGCGGTGGAGCGGGCATTCCAACGCGACGCCCAGGAGCGGCAACAACGCGAACAGTTGCAGAGTTTGCGGCGGCGTTTTGATGAACTGAGCCAGCGGGAACTGGAGGTGCTGGCGCACGTGGTGCAGGGCCGGATGAACAAGCAAATTGCCGCCGACCTGAACATCAACGAGCGTACCGTGAAACTGCATCGGACCAACATCACCAGAAAATTGGCCGTGCAATCGGTGGCGGAACTGACGCGTCTGGTGGATGAAGCCGGGTTGTTCCCGGCGCCAGGCGACAACCCGGCCACCTGACCTCACTCCCTGACCGGCTTTTGGGGCTGGCGGCCCGCGCGGCGCCTGGTATGCAGTGCCCCGGTCATCCATCTATGACACACCAACGCTGGCTGCGCATCATCCCGGTCGCGCTCATCATGTACACCATTTCGTACGTGGACCGCACCAACATCTCCCTGGCGCTGGACCCGAAGATTTCCAACATGTTGCGGGATCTGATGATGGACGACCGGATGAAGGGTCAGGCGGCGGGCATATTTTTTCTGGGTTACGTCCTGTTGCAGGTCTCCGGCGGCCATCTGGCCAGCCGTTGGAGCGCAAAAAAACTGGTCAGCCTTTGCCTGATTTTCTGGGGCGTCTGCGCCGTGGGTTGCGGTTTGGCCAAAACGTTTACTCAATTTGAGGTAATGCGGTTTTTTCTCGGCATGGCCGAGAGCAGCGTTTATCCCGCCACCGTGGTTTTGCTGGCGCATTGGTTTCCCCGCCGGGAACGGGCGCGGGCCAATGCACTGTGGAACCTCTGCCAGCCTTTGGCGGTGGTGGCATCCGCGCCGTTCACCGGCTGGTTGCTGGGCGCTTATGGCTGGCAAACCATGCTCATTCTGGAAGGCACCCTGCCCTTCCTCTGGCTGCCCATCTGGTGGTTCTTCATCAGTGATCATCCGCGCGAGGCGAAATGGATTTCGCCGGCAGAACGGGAATTTTTGGAAACCACCCTGGAGCGGGAAGCGGCCGAGCTTGAACCATTGAAACCCGTGCCGTTCTGGGAACGGTTCGTGCGGTGGGAGATTCTCGTGATGATCGTCATGAATTTCATCCACAATTCCCAGGCCTACGGTTGTATGACCTTTTTCACGGAAGGTTTGAAGCACAGGGAGTTCAGCCCGCTGCAATACGGACTTTTATTCGCGGTGCCTTATGCCCTGACCGCCGTCATCATGATGCTCAATTCCTGGCACTCGGACAAAACCCAGGAACGCCGAGGGCACGTCGCGCTGGTCTATACCCTCAGCGGCGCCAGCCTGATGGCGAGCGTGCTGTGTCAGCAACATTTCTGGCTGTCCTACGCGTTCATGTGCCTGGCCATCCCCGGACCGTACGCCGCCCTGGCGCCGTTCTGGGCGATTCCCACCGAAACCCTGCCGCGCAACGTGATGGGACCGGTCATCGGACTGGTCAATGCCATCGGAAATACCGGCGGCTTCGCCGGCCCCTTCATCGTCGGCTGGCTTTCCATGCGGTATCACAGCACCGCCATTCCCTTTAACGGGCTCGGGGTGGCCATGTTGGCGGCCGCCGGTCTGGCGTTTTTACTGCCGAAAGCCGTAAAACAAATTCAATCACCCATGCCCAGGGCCTGAATCACGGCCGCCACAATTTCTTCGGGGGATTTTTCGCAACTGAACGTCAACGCGTCCGCCGGTGACTCCAACGTCGCCAACTGGCTGTCCAACAACGTCGGAGGCATGAAATGATTCCGACGCGCTTTCAGACGCGCTTCAATGACCGCCCGCGGCCCGGTGAGATACACAAACTGAACGCGCGGATCGCCGCCTTTGAGTAAATCGCGATAGGCCGCCTTCAAGGCCGAGCACGCCATGACGATGAACCGGCCCTCGTCGAGCGAACGCGTGATGATGTCCCTCAAGGCTCGCAGCCATTTCTCCCGGTCAGCGTCCGTCAACGGAATGCCCCGGCGCATCTTCCCGATGTTTTCGGGCGGATGAAATTCGTCTCCCTCGTAAAAGGTGGCGCCGGTCTTTTTAGCGAACAACGTTCCCACCGTCGTCTTGCCGCTCCCGGACACACCCATGAAAATCACGACCAGTGGACGGTGGCTGGACGGTTTCATGGTTTCACCGGCGCTCCCTACATGAGCTTGAGCTTCGGCAAATCCTGCGAATCTACCAGACCGACCGGCTCGCGCTTGGTGTTGACGACAATCAAATCGTCAATGTTCCGCTCGTTGAAAATTTTCAGCGCCTCGACGGCCAGCGCGTTTTCGCAGATGCAAATCGGCTTGCGTGTCATCACCTTCTTCAATGGTTGCGCGAGCAGGTTTTTGTTCGCGGCCATGTGCCGGCGGAAATCGCCGTCCGTGAACACGCCGGTCAGTTTGCCGCGCGCGTTCACGACGCTCAAGCTGCCGGATTTCGCGTGGGTCATCACCATCAGGGCTTCCTCAACCAGGAGATTTTCGCCCGCCACCGCATTGCGTTCACCGGCGCGCATGATATCGCCCACCCGCAACAGCATCGCGCGGCCAATCGCGCCGCTGGGATGCAGCCGTGCGAAATCGCTTTGCTTGAACCCGCGCGCCTGCAACACCGCCATCGCCAGCGCGTCGCCCGTCACGAGCATCGCCGTGGTGCTGGCCGTCGGCGCCAGGTTGAACGGGCACGCTTCCCGTGGAACCTTCACGTTCAGCACCACGTCGCTGTGCCGCGCCAGGGAGGATTTGACGCCACCGGTGAGGGAAATGATCTTGACGGAAAATCGTTTCAACACCGGCAACAGATTCAGCAGTTCCTCCGACTCGCCGGAATAACTCAACGCCAGGATCACGTCGCCGTCGTTGATGATGCCGACGTCGCCGTGCAGCGCGTCCACGCTGTTAAGCACCACACCGGGGGAACCGGTGCTCGTGAACGTGGCGGCGATTTTTTGTCCGACGTTGCCGGATTTGCCGATGCCAACCACGACGATTTTTCCATGCCGGCCCAGCGCTTCAACGATGGTTTCAACCGCACGATCAAAGGCGGCGTCCAGCTGGCCGCGCACGGCTTTGAGCGCGGCGAGTTCAATGTCGAAAACCTTGCGGGCCTGGGCCAGATGGTTCATCGCGGTGAGGATGCGGCGAATGTCCTTCGATTTCAACCCCGAACCGCGTACCGCCGCCCGCCCGTTTTATCCCGCGCTATTTCGTTTGCGCGAAGAGCATGAAGACCCGCGGGCCGCGGGCGGTGGCCAGCGCGTATGGCTCCTCCACCGGGCCGCGCGGAATGGCCAGACCGTCGCAGTGCCGGTCGTGGACCGGCTTTCCGTCCGCCAGCAGCATGTAATGGTGTGTGCGGTTGCCGGCGAGTTGCTCCAGGGTGACCTGCCAGGCGCCCTGCACGCGATCGTACAGCAGCGGCACCTTCTGCCAGTGGGTGAACGTGCCCACAATTTCCACCGTGGCTGGCTCCGGCTTCTGGCCGGCCGGCAAACGCCAGCGGAATACTTTGGTGAAGGTTGGTTTGGGTCCCGCCGGTTTTTGTCCGGCACCGCCTGCACTCATCGGCATCTTGGGAACACCCACCCGGATTTTCTGCGTCCGGTCGGGTCCGGATACATTCATCGTCTCTTGCAACATATGCGTCTTTGAAACTCTCATCCTATAAGAGTCCTGTCACTGATTCAAGTTCCAGCTGTGGTTTTTTGATCTGCGCATCTGCGCATTTTTTGTGGCGGCGGCGGGGGGGATTTTGTAATCAATGCCTGTTACCGCATAATACCAAACAACGATAACTATGAAATTGACACCTCAACGTCGGCATCACTTTTTGTTTCTGCTGGTCCCGGCCGTTCTGGCCGCGGCTTTCGGCGCCGCCCGCGCGCAGGAACGCCTCCCCTATCTGGACAACCAGCAGCCGGTCGAGGCGCGGGTGAACGATTTGCTTGTGCGCCTCACGCTCGAGGAAAAAATTTCCCTGGTCCATGCCAACGGCAATTTCACGACCGCCGGCGTTCCGCGGCTCGGCATTCCCGAATTGATCATGGACGACGGCCCGCTGGGTGTGCGCGAAGAGGTGGACAATCATTTTCATGACCTGGGTCACGTGGATGATTTCGCCACGGCCATGCCCGGGGCGCTCGGCCTGGCGGCCACGTGGAACACCAACCTGGCGAGGGCCTACGGCACGGTCATCGGCCAGGAAGCCGTGGTGCGCGGCAAAAACATCATGCTCGGACCGGCCGTGAACATCCAGCGCACGCCGTTATGCGGCCGCAATTTTGAATACCTGGGCGAAGACCCGTTCCTCACGTCGCGCATGGCGGTCAATTACATTGAGGGCGAACAGGCCCAGGGCATTTCCTCCTGCATCAAGCACTTTGCCGCCAACGGCCAGGAGTTCGAGCGCGGCTCCATCAATGAAATCATCGACGAGCGCACGTTGCGCGAAATTTATCTGCCGGCCTTTCGCGCCGCCGTGACCGAGGCGGGCGTCATGGCCATCATGTCCGCCTATAATCAGATCAACGGCCAGTACTGCTCCGAGAATGTGCATCTGCTGAAGGACATTCTGAAGGACGACTGGGGTTTTAAAGGCGTCGTCATGTCCGACTGGGGCGCAGTACATCACACGGATTTGGCCGCGCTCAACGGCCTGGACATCGAAATGGGATCGGGCACTCCCTACCGGAACAACTTTCTCGCCGATCCGTTCCTCCAGGGATTGCAGAACGGCCAATTTCCCGTCTCCGCGCTTGACGACATGGTCCGCCGGCATCTGTACGTGATGTTCCAATTGAACCTCATTCATGACCCCTCGGTGCCGGCGCCCACCAACGCCGTGCCGTCAACGGTCTTGAGCACGAAGGAACATCAGGCCACGGCGCAGAAAATCGCCGAGGAAGCGTTCGTGCTGTTGAAAAATGAAAATTTCCTGCCGCTCGACGCCGCTCACCTCCAGACCATCGCCGTCATCGGCGGAAATGCCGCGGCCAAATTCTGCCACGACGGCGGTTCGTCGAACATCAAGCCGCCCTTTGAAGTTACCGCGCTTGAAGGCATCAGCAATTATGTCGCCGGACGGGCAAAAATCATCTATGCCGAAGGTTATTACCCGGCCAGAAACTGGGGCGCGCCCGGGCTCAAACCCGACGGAACCCGGGCGTCGGAGGACGACGGTGCCCAATTGGCCGACCAGGCCGTCGCCGTTGCGAAATCGGCCGACGTGGTGATTTATGTGGGTGGATTGAATCACAAGATTGGTTTCGACAGTGAAGGCGGCGACCGCAAAAACATTGAATTGCCCGCCGGTCAGGACAAATTGCTCGCGCAAATCGTGCGCGCCAATCCCCGGACCGTCGTGGTGCTCATTGGCGGCGGCTCGGTCGAGATGGATGATGCCTGGCTGTCACGCGTGCCCGCCCTGCTCTACGCGTGGTACCCGGGCCTGGAAGGCGGCAACGCCCTGGCCAATGTCCTGTTCGGTGACGTGAACCCTTCCGGCAAACTGCCCTGCACCTTCCCGAAGCGGCTGGCCGACTCGCCGGCCACCGCGCTCGACGCTTATCCGGGTGAGAACGGCACGGTGGTTTACAAGGAAGGCCTGCTTGTCGGTTACCGCTGGTATGACACGAAGGACATCGATCCGCTGTTCCCCTTCGGCTACGGCCTTTCCTACACGCACTTCGCGTATACCAATCTCAACCTGGTCACGGACAACGGCCCGACCGGGTTGCCCTTGACGATTGAATTTGAACTCGCCAATACCGGCGACCGCGCCGGCGCCGAAGTCGCCGAAGTTTACGTGCAACCGGTCAATCCCGGTGTGTTCCGGCCGGTCAAGGAACTGAAAGGCTTTGCGAAAGTGTTCCTGCAACCCGGCGAAAAACAGAAGGTCTCCGTCACGCTCAACGAAAATGCCTTCGCCTATTACGACGTGGGCACCCGAAGCTGGCTGGCCGCCAAAGGCGACTACAAAATTTTGGTCGGGGGTTCCTCGCGCGACCTCCCGCTCACCGGCGACTTTCAACTGGCGCGGACCATCTACCAGCCGGATCGCCTCCCGCAGACGGCCCCGACGCCCGCGCCAACGGCCGTCGCGACCCGTCTGTCACTCCGCTGAACCGCGTGGCGGCAATTTTATTTTTTAAACAGAACGACACAACTTGCTGTCCAATCTCCGCGTGTACAAAGGAGAACGCGGAACATTGTATTTCTGAATTATGAAAACCATCATATTGGGTCTGGCTTTGTTGAGCCTGGTCAACTCGGCTTTGGCGGTGGACCGGGTGGAATTGGACGACCGCATCCGCATGTTGACCGGCAAGTTCGAGGCACTACAGGCACAACCGGACAAACGCATCCCGGCGGATGTGCTGCGCAAGGCACAGGGCATCATTCTGTTGGATACCACCAAGGCGGGCTTCATGTTCGCCTTTCAAGGGGGCAACGGTGTGGCCGTGGTCAGGGATAAGTGGGGTAACTGGAGCCCGGCGCCGTTTCTCGTTGCCGCGGAAGGCAGCTTCGGATTTCAGGCCGGTGGCGAACAGAATTTCCGCGTCATTCTGCTGATGCACAAGGATTCGACGCGTCAGTTGATCAATCCCCAGATCGATTTTGGTGGTGTGGCGCGGGGGACCGCCGGCGATAATTCCTCCGGCTTCGAAGGGAAATTCAATCCGCCCCGGCAAGCCGTGCTGGTTTATTCGGCGCGCTCCGGATTCTATGGCGGCGTGGCCGTCAAAAATGGCTCACTCGCTCCCGCTGACAACGACAACCGCGTGTATTACGGCCAGTACGTGTCCATGAGCGACATCCTGTTCGACAAAAAATTGGAACGCACGCCGGCCGCGGATGACCTGGCCGAAAAAATCAAGACCTACTCCGAGAAATAATTCCAACCCACCCACCCGTTGCGGGGTTACCGGGAGCGCCGGCATCCTGCCGGCGGTTTTTTCCAATCGACATTGAGACAAGCCGGCGGGACGCCGGCGCTCCCAGGACAAGCTTGCGGAATGGACCGGCCGTTACCCGCGGCTGGCGTTGAATTGCTGGGTCAACTGATTGAACCGTTTGTTGTCGGCGCGGATGCGCGCTGCGAGGGTCCGGGCGGTCGCCCGCAAAAAGGGCGTGGCCAGCGCGGGCGCTTCCCGCGTCAACCGGTCGAAGGCCGCCACCGAAATCCGCAACACGGTGCTGTCCACGTTGGCGATGACGTCCGCCGAACGCGGCCCGTGGTCAAACAACGACATGTCCCCGAAGAAATCCCCGGCGGTAAACGTGGCCAGGATCGTCTCGCGGTCGCCGACCATGGACCGGGCGCGCAATTCCCCCGACAACACCAGGTACATCGCATCGCCCTGCTCCCCCTGCTTCACCACGGCCGACCATTGCGACACGCGTTGCAGCTCCAGGAAATCCAGCAAATGATCAAGCTGCGCGTCATTCAGGTCGGCCAGGATTTTAATCCGCCGCAACGAGCCGGGCGTCACCCCGGCTCGCGAGGAAGTCCCCACCCCCACCTCCACCCCCGTTGGCCGATTAAAAAACAGTTTGAGTTCGGTAATGTCCGAGGCCTGCTGCCAGGCGCCGGTGCGCCGCGCAAACACCCACGTGTCGGGCAACACGCGCGCGTCCTTGATCCAGTCCGTCAGCACCGCCAACTCCACCGGACCATAGGGCGCGTCGTCAATTCCCCAGATAAAAAAACCGCTCAAAACTTCTGAAACGTCTTTCCCGTCCACAGTGCCATCCTATCACCCTTTTTAATCGTTTGAAAAGCAAAAACTGTCGCGCGCTGGCACCTGCTGAAACTGCCTCAAAATGAAGAGGTTCTACTGTAGCGGCGGTCTGTGACCGTCGCACTTTTGGTGTTTGTAGCAGTTTGAAGAGGCGCTCATAGAGCGCCGCTACAGCCTAGCCCTACTCCGTGTTCGGATAGGAGCCGAGGATTTTGATGAAATTGCAATGTTGCGCGAGCAACTGGATGGCCTTGGCCACCTTGCGGTCCTGTGCGTGCCCGTCGCAATCAATGAAGAAGAAATATTCCCACGCCTTCCGCTTGCTCGGGCGTGATTCAATCTTGGTCATGTTGATTTTGTACCGGCGGAACGCGGCAATCGCCTCATGCAACGCGCCGGCCTTGTCGGCCACGCTCACCAGCAGGCTGGTGCGGTCGTGGCCGGTGGGCGGACTGCATTGGCGGCCCAGCACGAGGAACCGCGTCGCGTTCGCGGCGTTGTCCTGAATGTCCTGTTCCAGCACGTCCAGACCGTATTTCTCGGCGGCCAGAATTCCGCCAATTGCCGCCGCGTTTTTGTCCTTCGCCGCCAGTTCCGCCGAACGCGCGTTGGATGACGTCTCGATGAGTTCCACGCGCGGCAAATGATTCTGAATCCAGCCGCGGCATTGCGCGAGCGATTGCGGATGCACGAACAGTTTTTTGATGCGCGCGCGCGAACCGCCGGGCCGCACCATCAGGCACTGCTGGATCGGCAGCACAATCTGCGACACGATCTTCAAATCGCTATCCACGAACATGTCGAGCGTATGCGTGACGACGCCTTCGGTGGAATTTTCGACCGGCACCACGCCGTAATCCGCGCGCCGTTTGCTGACCTCGGTGAACACGTCGGCGATGGTTTTCTGCGGCGAATAACGCAGGCTGGCGCCGAACTTGCGGATGGCCGCCTGATGCGTGAAGGTCGCTTCCGGGCCGAAATAGGCGATGATCATCGTCTTCTCGAGCGCCAGCGCGCTGGACATGATTTCGCGGTAAATCGCGCGGAGCTGCTCGTCGGTGACCGGCCCGTGATTCAACTGGCAGATGCGTTGCAGCACGGCGCGTTCGCGGTGCGGCGCATAAATCTCCTCGCCCGCCTTGAGCTTCATGGCGCCGATGGCCAGCACGTGTTTCGTGCGCTCATTGAGCAGCCGGACGATATGCGCGTCCAGCTTGTCAATCGCCTGGCGATGTTTGGGAATGTTCACAGTCACGGAAGAATGCAGAATTAAAAAGGAAGAATCAAACCTGTTTCGCGGAACACAATCTGCGTAATCTGCGGTTAAAACCTCCGCGTCTTGGCGTCTTGGCGGTTAAAGGTATTACTCGCCGGAGACAGTCACCACAATGGTGCGGCGGCGGGGTTTGATGTCGCATTCCAGATGGAAAATCTGTTGCCAGGTGCCCAATACCGGTTTCCCACCGGCCACCGGCACGGTCAGAGACGGCCCCAGAAGCGTGGCCTGCAAATGCGAATGGCCGTTGCCGTCGTGCCAGGCCTGTTCGTGTCCGTAGTTGCGGCTCGGCGGCATGATTTTGTCCAGCAGGTCGGGCAGGTCTTCCACCAACCCCGGTTCGAATTCAATGGCGCCGATCGCGCCGGTGCTGCCGACATTGAACACGTGCGCCGTGCCGGTACGCACGCCGGAGTCATGGATGATTTGCGCCACGTCCGCCGTCAGGTCGTGCATCTGCCGGTGACCCCGGGTTTCCAGCAGGATTTGTTTTTGGTAAACCATGCCCTTTTCTTGCGCGCAACTGAAACGGAACGCAAGTCTGACTTGGGTAGGGCGGGCAGTCCCCTGCCCGCGGCAAATTTAAAGAACGGCGCGCACGGAGTGGCGCGCCCTACCAAAGAAAGAGACCCACTATCGCTGGTCAACTATGGGCCCCCGGCTGCCGGCTTCTCTGGTGTTTCTTCTTTCTTCCCCTGCTCACTTCCCAACGCGAGTTGTTCCGGTGGCACGGTGGCCAGACCGGGTTCGGTCGTCACCGGTGCCGGCGGTTTCTGGACGACAATTTTCCGGAGTTCGTCTGCGGCGGGCAAATCGCCCAGACCACTCAAACCAAAATATTCGAGGAACAACAATGTGGTGCCGTAGGTTGGCGGGCGGCCCACCACCTCGGCGCGGCCAACCGACTCCACCAGGCCGCGTTCCATGATCGTCTGCATGACGGCGTCCACGTTCACGCCGCGAATCTGTTCCACCTCGGCGCGCGTAATCGGCTGGCGATACGCGATGATGGCGAGTGTTTCCAGCGCCGGTTGCGACAACCGCGGTGGCCGGATTTTTTGTCCGACCAATGCCTTGAGCCACGGCGCGCATTCGGGTTGCGACACGAACTGCCACGCGCCCGCGACGCACGCGAGCCGGTAGCTGCGCGCGGCCGTTTCGTGTTCGGTGGCGAGCTGTTCGAGCGCAGCGGTCAATTCACTGTCCCTGACTTTGGCGAGCGACCTGGCGATGGCGTCGGCATCTTCGGCTTCGGCGGCCGCGGCGAACACGTCGCGAAGTTCCTTTACGCTCAGCGGCTTTTGCGCGGAGAACAGCAGCGATTCCAAAATAAACTTAAGTTCCATTTTTGATTTACGATATACGATTTACGATTGGCGCGGTAATTCGGGCGCCCCACTGGTTTCGGGTGCTTGGTTGAGAACGGGTTCGGGCGCGACGTCACTTGGAGCCGGGTCGGAGACCGGCGTTCCGGCGGCCTGCACGGCATTTTCTGCGCGGCGAATTTCGATTTCGGCGAAGGCTTCAGGCTGGACGCAAACGAGTTGTTTCAGGCGGATCAATTCCAGCAACGCGAGAAAGGTGCAAACGACTTCCGAACGGCCGGCGGCACTTTCAAACAGTTCAGCGAACCGCACGGAACCGCGTTCGGCAATCACCTTGAGGATGAACTCGATTTTTTCGCTGACGGTCCATTTGTCCTCGAAAATGTCGCGGGCGTCGTCGCGTTTCTCGAAGCGTTTGAGGACGGCATTGACGGCGTTGAGCAGGTCGAAGATGGAGACGTCCGGTTTGGGCGGCGGCGCGGTGCTTTCGAATTCCAGCTTGCCCGGCAGCCTGGGAAAGACATTTTCCTGGCGGGCTTCCAGTGTCTGCAATTGCGTCGCGGCGTCCTTGAACTTCTTGTATTCGACGAGCTGCCGGATGAGTTCCCAGCGCGGGTCCTCGCCTTCCTCCTCGCCTTCGACGGCGACCTGCTGTTCCACGGGCAGCAATTCGCGGCTTTTGATGTACAAGAGCGTCGAGGCCATGACGAGAAATTCGCCGGCGATCTCGAGGTCGAACTGCCGCATCAGGTCGATGTATTCGATGAACTGGGTGGCGAGCTTGGTAAGGTTGACCTCATAAATGTCCACCTCCTCCTTCTTGATGAGATAAAGGAGCAAATCGAGCGGTCCTTCAAAGACCTCGAACTGGACTTTATATTCCGCCATGAACTGTGGAAAATTTTAGAGCGGGCGGGAGGCCTTGGCAATGAAGGAACCAAGTGATTTCGCGCAAAGACCGCGAAGTTGGCGAAGGGAAATATTGGGCTGCAGCGTCGGCGCTGCACGCCGATTCACTCGAGCCGCAGGCTCGACGCCACAACAAATCAGGGCGCTATCGTGACACTCTCAAACTTGACGCGCGACGGAAACGGCGATGCCAAGGGTCGTTGAATGTTTGGCAAAATCCGGCGAGCCGGGCGCAATCGGCCGGCGGATGTTTGGGTCTGTGATAAATCCGCCTTCGACTTCGACCCAGGAAAATGAAAACGACCTCCCACCGGTGGGCGGGCTGGTATTGGTGCAATGTGACCATTACCGGTGCCTGGCCTTTCGGGACAAACACGGCAAATGGCGGAGCCCGTTCAGCAAGATGGAGCTGAGCGGCGTGGTCAGCGTGATCAAGGCAGACTGCAATTAACCTTCCCGGTTCCAACGCCCGCAGCCACCGTTTCCCCTGCCCGGTTGCACGGCGAACGTCTCAAACTTGACGCGCGACGCTTAAAAACTTAACCTCCCATACTGGCTGGTGGTCGTAGCTCAATGGTAGAGTCCAAGCTTGTGGAGCTTGTTGTTGCGGGTTCGAGTCCCGTCGGCCACCCCAGCCTTCGCTCTCCGCTGCGCTCCGAGTTACGGCTCGGCAAGCCATTTTCTTCGCAGCGGAGAGCGAAGGCTGCCGCGTCGTAGCGTAGCGAAGACGGGCGTCCGCCTGATGAAATTTCTATACGTCTATATTCTGCAAAGCCAATCGGATGCTGAACGTTTTTACATTGGCTTGACCGAAGACCTTCATTCGCGACTAAAAAAACACAACGCCGGCGAAGTTCCATACACTTCAACATTTCGTCCATGGAGAATTAAGACGGTCATTGCGTTTACCGACAAGGACCGAGCCGTTCACTTTGAGCGTTATTTGAAAACAGCGTCAGGACGAGCGTTTGCCAAGAAGCGGTTTTAGCCTTCGCTCTCCGCTGCGCCCCGAGCTACGACCCGGCAAGCCCTTCAAATCGAAAAGTCCTCGGAGAAGATTTTCACGTTCTTCAATTCCACAAAGACCTGTTCACCGGCCTTGGGCTGCAACTGCTGGAATTCCTCCTTGCTCAATTGGGCGGCGAACAGACCGCCGTTGTCGAGCCGTTCCAATTCCAGATTCGCCAGCGGCCCGGCGGCGTTGCAACGGACGATGCGCGCCAGAAAGGTTTTCTGCCCGTTCGCCTCGCGCGTAATGCGAATGTCATGCGGCCGCACAAAGGCGACGGCGTCCGTGTCCGTTTCGCCCGCGGTCTCCTCCACGGCAAATTCCGTTTCGCCGATGATGACCGTCCCTTCGCGCACCCGGCCGCTGAACAGATTCACGTTGCCGAGAAAATCATAAACAAACGGCGAAGCCGGGTTGTCGTAAATTTCCTCCGGCGTGCCGATTTGCTCAATCCGGCCGTCGCGCAAAATGGCCACGCGGTCGGCCACCTCGAGCGCCTCCTCCTGGTCATGCGTCACAAACAGCGTCGTGATGTGGATTTCATCGTGCAGTTTCCGCAGCCAGCGGCGCAGTTCCTTGCGGACCTTGGCATCGAGCGCGCCGAACGGCTCGTCGAGCAGCAACACCTTCGGTTCGACGGCAAGTGCGCGGGCGAGCGCGACGCGTTGCCGCTGGCCGCCGGACAATTGCGAGGGGAACCGTTTGGCGAGCGGCTCCAACTGGATCAGTTTCAGCAGTTCGCCGACGCGGGTGCGGATTTTTTCCTCGCTGGGCCGCGTGGTTTTCGGACGCACGCGCAGACCGAACGCGATGTTTTCAAAAACGTTCAGGTGGCGGAACAGCGCATAATGTTGAAAGGCAAAACCGGCCTTGCGCTGGCTCGCGGGAATGGCCGTCACGTCCTCGCCGTAGTACAAAACCTGCGCGTCGCCCGAGTCGGGAAATTCCAGCCCGGCAATCACGCGCAGCAGGGTCGTCTTGCCCGAACCGGACGGCCCGAGCAGGGCGACGAGTTCGCCGGATTCGACCTTGAGATTCACGCGGTCGAGCGCGGTGAAGTCGCCGAATTTTTTGGTGATGTTTTTTACCTCAACGCTCATGCGGTTTTCAGTTTGACCTTTTTTTCCAGGGGCACCGGCGTAAACGCCGTTCCGCGCAGCGCGGTGTGTTTATATTCCACCCACGTTTTCAGCAGGAGGGTGACCAGCGCCAGAAACGTCAACAATGATGCCACCGCGAACGCACCGGGTATGTTGTTATTCTCGTACAAAATCTGCACGTGCAACGGAATCGTGTTCGTCTTGCCCTGAATATGGCCGCTGACGACCGAGACGGCGCCGAACTCGCCCATGGCGCGGGCGTTGCACAAAATCACACCGTACAGTAATCCCCATTTGATGTTTGGCAACGTCACGCGCCAGAACATCTGCCAGCCGCTCGCGCCCAGCACCCGCGCCGCTTCCTCCTCCGTCCGGCCCTGGGCCTGCATCAGCGGAATCAACTCGCGCGCTACGAACGGAAATGTGACAAAGATCGTCGCCAGAACAATGCCCGGCACGGCAAAAATAATCCGGATGTTGTGATCCACCAGCCACGGGCCGAACCAGCCCTGCGCCCCGAAAATGAGCACGTAAATCATTCCTGAAATCACGGGCGAAATGGAAAACGGCAGGTCAATCAGCGTGAGCAGGATGTTCTTGCCGGGAAAATCGAACTTCGCGATGGTCCAGGCCGCGGCGACCCCGAACAGGCAGTTGAGGGGGACGGAAATTCCGGCGGCGATCAATGTCAATTCAATCGCGCTCACCGTCATTGGGTCGCGCAACGTCTGGAAATAAAAACCGAAGCCCTGTCGCAGCGCCTCGGTAAAAACGGAAAGCAGCGGCACGATCAGAAACAGCGCGATGAACGCAAGCGCGATGGCGATGAGCAGGCGGCGCACCAGCGGCGGTTCGCTGAGGCGGCGCGGGGCATTGATTTTGGCGTCGTCGGTCATGCCAGGTTGGTCGTGTTGTAACGGTTGCTCCACCATTGCAGTACATTGACGGCCAGCAACAGCAGGAACGAAATGACGAGCATCACGACGGCCAGCGCGGTCGCCTTGGCGTATTGAAAGCCGTCCAGTTCACTCATGATGAGCAGCGGAACAATCTGCGTTTTCATCGGAATGTTGCTGGAAATGAAAACGACCGAACCGTATTCGCCCAGGGCGCGGGCGAACGCGAGCGCGAAGCCGGTCAGCAGTGCCGGGCTCAACATGGGCAGAATCACCCGCCAGAAGGTCTGCCAGCGGTTTGCGCCCAGGCTCGTCGCGGCTTCCTCCAGTTCCGAATTCAAATCGGCGAGCACGGGCTGGACCGTGCGGACGATAAACGGCAGACCGATGAACGTGAGCGCGACAAAAATGCCGAGCTGGGTGTAGGAAACCTTGATGCCCAGCGGCGTGAGCCATTCCCCAATCCAGCCGTTGGGCGCATACAGCGTCGCCAGGGTGATGCCCGCGACGGCGGTCGGCAGCGCGAACGGCAGGTCCACCAGCGCGTCCACGATCCGTTTTCCAAAAAAATCGTAACGCACGAGGACCCAGGCGACGATGAATCCGAACACGGCATTCACGACCGCGGCGAAAAACGACGCGCCAAAACTCAAACGATACGCCGCGAGCGCCTGCGGCGAAAAAACCGTGTGCGAAAACTGCGCCCACGAAAGTTCACTGCTTTTTACGAACGTTGCCGCCAGCGGAATCAGGACGATGAGGCTGAGATAAAGCAGCGTGTAACCGAGCGTCAGACGAAAGCCCGGCAACACGCTGGTGGTTTTCCTTGCCATGGAAATTATTTGCCCATGATATAACCATTGCCCAAATGGAATGGAAGCTATTCTTTACACGGCGGCGGGAATCAAGTTCGCGATGCTGTCGGAATTGACATCCACGTCCGCGAACAGCCACGCGGAAAGGTAACGTTCGGCTGACGAGGGCACGATGGCCACGATGGTCTTGCCCTTGTTTTCCGGGCGTTTGGCCACTTGCAGTGCCGCCCAGATGGCCGCGCCGCTGGAAATACCCACCGGTATGCCGTCCAACTGGTTGACTTCCTTGGAAATCGGGCCGGAATCCTCCTCGTTCACCGGAATGGTTTCATCCACGATTTTCACGTTGAGATTGACGGGAATAAATCCCGCACCGATCCCTTGTAATTTGTGCGGCCCGGGCGCGCCGCCGGAAATGACGGGCGACTTCGCCGGTTCGACGGCAATCGCCTTGAACGACGGCTTGCGTTGCTTGATGACCTCGGCCACGCCAGTAATGGTGCCGCCGGTGCCCACGCCGGCCACGAGGAAATCCACCTTCCCGTCCGTGTCGCGCCAGATTTCCTCGGCGGTCGTTTTGCGGTGGATTTCCGGGTTGGCCGGATTGGAAAATTGCTGGGGAATGAAGCTGTTGGGGATCTGTTTGTTCAGCTCCTCAGCCTTGGCGATGGCGCCTTTCATGCCCTTGGCACCTTCGGTGAGCACGAGCTTCGCACCAAGGATTTTCAACAGTTTGCGGCGCTCCAGGCTCATCGTTTCCGGCATGGTCAGGACCAATTTCAACCCCTTGGCCGCCGCCACAAACGCGAGCGCAATGCCGGTGTTGCCGCTGGTTGGCTCGATGATCACGGTATCCTGGTTAATTTTCCCCGACTTCAGGCCATCGTCAATCAGGGCGATGCCGATGCGGTCCTTGACGCTGGACAGCGGGTTGAAGAATTCGAGTTTAAGCAACACGTCGGCGACCGCGCCGTGTTTTTTCGCCGTGCGGTTCAGCCGCACGAGCGGAGTGTTGCCGATGGTTTCAGTGATGTCGTTGTAGATTTTGCTCATAAATTTTACAGGTTGGGTGCGTAGGCGATGAATTTGCGGTATTCGGTCAAAACGGTTTGCAGCGCGGCCAGGAACGCCAGCTCCTTCAGATAGACCGGCGGTTCCTTGGGCGTCTCCAGAATGATTTCAAACGGGCGCGGACGCACTTTCGGCGGCGCGCTCAACACGCCGTCGTAGGCGTCGCGGACGACCCCGTGACGCGCCTGGTAGCCGTCAATGACCGGGCGTTCGTCACGCGGCAGATATTTCTCGGCGGCCTGCAAGGCGGGCTCGATGAGGTATTTCGTCAGCGTGGCGCCGCGCACGATGCCGTAAAAACCGTCGCTGGTGTCGTCGGTGTGCAGGGCAATGATGCCGTGAAACGAACGGGAAACCAGTTCGGCCTGCAACAGCTGCACTTCCGGCTCGGCGGAATTTTTCCAGAACTCGCGGTTCAAATCCCTGCCCCGGCGCGAATGGCGCGTGCCATCCTCCAAACCCGTCGGATTGCAGACCGGATAGAACGACAGATAGTAGCCAGCCGCCAGCTCCGGTTTGGCCTCCAGCAATTTGATGAATTGAATGATGGCGTACGTGCCTTCCGGTTCGTCGCCGTGGACCCCGGCGAAAATCCCGACGCGAATGGGCGTATCGCCGCCTTTCGGGCCGACAAACAAATAGCGCGGCAACTCATAAGTTTCGCCGTCGGCTTCGAAACGCGCGTCGTGGTTGGCGACCAGGTTCGGCGAATGCACGGCGATTTGCTCCAGCGGCGCAAGCAGGTCGGCAAGGGAACGCCGGCGCACGCGAGGCGTTTGGATGTCCGTTTCGAATCGGGTGTCGGCGATCGTCATAATTATTTCATTTCTGCCGTGAACCTCCCGGTGCAGGGAGTGGCGGCCGGCACCCGCCGGCCGCCACCCTTTTGGAGGAACCACGAACGCGTTTTATGGTTGATAGATTTGGTCAAAAACTCCGCCATCGGCGAAATGGGTTTGTTGGGCCTTTTGCCAGCCGCCGAATTCCTGGTCCACCGTGACCAGCTTCAGTTGCGTGAAATTCGCGGCGTATTTTTCAGCGATGGCCTGGTTGCGCGGACGATAAAAGTTCTTCGCCGCGATTTCCTGTCCCTCGTCCGAATAGAGATATTCCAGATACGCCCGGGCCACGTCGGTGGTGCCGTGCCGTTTGGCCGTTTTGTCAACGACTGCGACCGGCGGCTCGGCCAGAATGCTTAACGGCGGGGTGACAATTTCAAACTGGTCCGCGCCGAATTCCTTGAGCGCCAGGTGCGCCTCGTTTTCCCACGCCAGCAGCACGTCGCCGATGCCGCGCTGGGCAAACGTAATGGTCGAACCCCGCGCGCCCGAATCCAGGATGGGAACATTTTTGTAGAGCCGGGTGATGAAATCCTTCGCCTTCACATCGTCGTGCCCGTAGGTCTCCAGCGCGTAAGCATAGGCGGCCAGATAGGCCCAGCGCGCGCCGCCGGAGGTTTTCGGATTCGGCACCACTACGGTGACGCCCGGTTTCACCACGTCGTCCCAGTCCTTGATGTGCTTCGGATTTCCCTTGCGCACCAGGAACACAATGGTTGAGGTGTAGGGCGTACTGTTGTTCGGCAGCCTTTTCTGCCAGTCCGCCGGCAACAGTTTCGCCTGCTGTGCAATGGCGTCAATGTCGTAGGCCAGCGCCAGCGTGACCACGTCGGCTTCCAGGCCGTTGATGACCGATTGCGCCTGTTTGCCGGAGCCGCCGTGCGATTGAGAGATCACCACGTCGTCGCCGGTTTTGGCCTTCCAATATTTGGCAAACGCCGCGTTGTATTCCTGGTAAAGTTCCCGCGTTGGATCGTAGGAAACGTTCAGGAGTTTGACTTCCCTGGCGCCTGCCACCACGGCCAGTGCCGAAGCCAGCAGAATGGTCAGAAAGATTTTCATGAGCTTTTTGATTTAAAATTTCAGACAGTTAAAACGCCAGTTGGATCCGGGTAAAAAACACATTTTCCGCCTGGGCCGGAACTGCCGGAACCGCACCGGTATAGCCGGAGAACATCGTGTGTGAAAAACTCGCGTTCAGCCGGATGTTTCGGTTCAGGTACCAATTGAGGCCTGCCGACCACGCGTGCGCCGATGAGGCGGAAGCGGTCGAAACGGCAAAAGTCGGGAACGCTGCTCCATCAATGTTCAATTCCTCGTAGCGCCCCACCACCTGCCAGGCGCCCCACCCGCCCGTATGCAAATTGAAAGGATGACGCGGGGTCACCCCGGTATAAGTGGCGTCTTCGCCGGTCAACACCCAGCTCGCCGACACTTCCCACACTTTGTTTTGCAAATCCGCCAGGGCGGCGCCGTTCTTGACGTCCTGGTCGGAAATCGCGTACTCACCCAGAATCCCCAGGGGTCCGTAGTAATAATATCCCTGGGGTGAAACCCGCCAATGCTGGCCGTTGGCCACCGTTGTGGCGGAATAAGTGAAAAATTTCTGCTGGCCGTCCGTGGTGTAACCCGGTGTCAACCCGGCCGCTCCATTGCGGTCGGATTCAAAACTGCCACCCACGCCAAATCCCAACCCTTTCAACGCATTCACGTCCGTGGTCTTCCAGGGCTGGAGAAAAATACGTCCGGCAAAGGCCTTGTCATTGTCAGAATCGGTATTCACCGTCGTGCCGTTGTAATCCGACACGCCGTCAAAAATACCGGCGGCGTAACTGGCCGCTCCGCCAAACAGGTCGCCGTGCAGTTCCACGCCCAGATCGCGGTTCGGCACCAGGTCCGTCACCAACGAACGTTCATTCAAGAATAAATACGGGTCGGATTGCAATTGTTCCAGACCGACCGGCGACTTGAACTTGCCGGCTTCCAACTGCAATTCGGGAACGTAGCGATAATTGAGGTAGGCGTCCTGGATTTGCACCACGCTGCCGCCAAAATCCGGCGTGAAGTTGAAATCAAAATCATGAAACACCGTGCCGGTAATGATCGGTCGGGCCCGGCGCAACAGGAAGGCGTCGTTCAACAGATTGTGATCATTGAAAAATGTCCGGCTGTCCAATTGGATCAAACCGTGCAGGCTGATGACAAAGTTGGTGTCCGCGGAACTGAGCGTGAAACCGCTGGCGTCCAGTTTCACCAGTGGTTTGGTTTTGGCCGCCGCCGCCGCGTCCTCCTGGTCCAGCTCGCGCTGACGTTCGAGAATGCGAACCTTCTGGTCGAGTTCCTGGACTTGTTCCTGGTTGGTGTCGGTAACCGCCGATGGTTCCGCTTCGCGTTGTTGTTCGAGGTTTTGGACCTTTTGATCCAGTGCCTGTACCTGTTCCTTCAAGGCTTCAATCTCCTCCGCTTCCGTGGAGTTGGTGGCCGCCCCGCCTGCAGCATTGGCGGGAGTTTCACTCTGCGCGGCTCCGGTGGAATTGGTGGCCTCGCTGTCCGTAGCCAATGCCGGGAAGGCAAATTGCGCCCCGACAACGGCCACGAGTATCAACTGATTCAGTTTCATGGTTCTGGTGGTTGTTTGTTTTTACGCTCCGGCTTTCCGGTTGGCATTTGTTTGCTTCAGGCTCCGGTTTCCCGTTTGGCCCAAATTGTTTTGGTTTGAGCGGCAGCCTTGTCCAGCCGCACCCGCTCCGTTTTCTCAATCTGCGTCACTTGCGAATCGTGCACGATAATTTGCACCACGCCGTAATGCAATGACCCAACCTGCCGGCGGACTATTTCCAGCCACGGCTCCGTGCCGCTGTTATTTTTTGATGCGTCACTCATTTCAAATCATCTTTCCCAAATAGCGACCTTTTGAGTCGTCTTTAGGACCAAAAAAAAGTTTTGCTGCTTTTTATCTCATGTACGTCATTCTTTGAAAGAAACGCCATTCGCCTTTCCAAAAAGCACGGTCCAATTAACGACTGAATGTATCGTCATTTTGATCCAAACACGGAAATTGTCAATAGATTTTTAAAAAATTATATCTGTTTGTGCCACTGATAGATCCGAACGAATCCCCCACTTCAAAATCGGGAATCTCCTCATTTCACCTGATTTTGGCAGAAACGTTCAAGGCGAGGCCACTCCCGCGGTGGCGAGGCCGACCTTGGTGATGTCCAGTTGGCGGAGCACGTCCAGCACGTAGATCATGTTCTGATAATCCACCGCGTCGGCACCCTTGACCACCACGCTCAAGTCCGGATTGTCCGCCTGCAATTGTTGCAGCCTGTCCTTGAGCTGGGCCACGCTCACCAGCTCATCGTTCAGAAATGTCCGCCCCCGCGCATCCACCACAATCTGGTTGATCCTGGGTTTGGGCTGTTTGCTTTTGGGCGGCGGCTTGCCCGATGGCAGTGTCATCTCCAGATTGTTCATCACCCGCGAGTCGTGCACCACAATCTCCACCACGCCGAAACGCAGCGAGCTCACTTGCTGCCGGACAATCTCCAGCCAGCTTGAGTCCCCAACGCCATTAACAACCCGTTTGATTTCTGACTCGCTCATTTTAGCCATGTCGCTGAATAGCGACTTTATTTGTCGTCTTTAAAGTTAGATAAAGAGTTAACTTGTTATCTTGCTCGCGTTATCAACTCCAAAGTAAAAATTGTCAAACGATTCAATCAGTGCGGTTTGAATCAATAAACGACTAATTATGTCGTCATTATCCACGTATTTTTTACCCTGTCAACTGCTTTTTTCAATTATTTTAAATGCCTTCCCCGCCACTGAAACTAACGCTCACCTCCTGTTTTGAAACGGGCAGGCCTTTGGCCACTTCGGCAAGCGTGGCCCGGTCCATCACCCCGGCAATGTAGTTTCGCGTATCCAGGAAGACCCGGCGAAACCGACAGACGGGCTCCTGGGAACAACGCTTGTATCCCGTCACCGAAACACAATCAATCGGTGCCAGAACCCCGTCAAAATGGCGCACCACCTCGCCCATGGTTATTTTTTCCGGGCTTCGGGCAAGCACATAACCGCCACGGATTCCCGCCGTGCTGTCCACCCAGCCCTGAGCCTTGAGGTCGAGCATGATCTGCTCCAGAAACCGCTTGGGAACGTCGTTGCGCCGGGCCAGTTCCCGAATGGGTATCGGCGCACCCCGGTAATGGTCCAGCAAAGTGAACAACGCACGGAGCGCGTAATCGGTTCTTTTCGAAATCCGCATGGTTAACAACGATATAACCAGTCGGATTTAAGTCAATAGAGCTTTCACAGGGTTTATCTTGAAATGCGCCGTTTTTTTCTCCCTCGCTTCCCTCGAGGAGGAGAGGGCCGGGGCGAGGAGGCCAATGTTTACAGGCTCGAATCCCCTCGCCCCAACCCTCTCCCCGCTGGGCGGAGCGAGGGAGTTGTCTCCATTCAATGCGTGTGTCGGAATGCTTCCGCTTTGAGAGGGGGAGCGGTAGTTTTACTTGATGATTCGGCGGCCTTCGTCCAGGAAGATACCCTTGAAATTCATCTCCAGCGCCTGCGGATTGGTGGCCTTGGACAATGCCTCCTTTTCGGTGACGCGACCCGATTTGACCAGATTGAACAACGACTGGTTGAAACTGATCATCCCGTCGTCCACACCGGTTTCAATCGCCGCCGACAGCTTGTCGAGCCGGTTTTCCTCAACCAGTTTTTTGACCATCGGTGTATTGAGCAAAATCTCCAGCGCCGGCGTCAGTTTGCCCTCCACCGTGGTGACCATGCGCTGGCAGACCACTCCGCACAAGGTGCCGGTCAGTTGTCGGCGGATTTGTTCGCGCTCCTCGGCCTTGAAAAAGTCGAGGATGCGGTTGACGGATTGGGCCGCGTTGGTGGTGTGCAACGTGGACAGTACCAGGTGTCCCGTCTCCGCCGCGCTCATGGCCGCCGCAAAGCTGATGTCGTCGCGCATTTCACCGACCATGATGATGTCCGGGTCCTGGCGCAAAACGTGGACGAGCGCATGGTGGAAGGTCAGCGTGTCGAGGCCGATCTCGCGCTGCTCAATCACGGATTGGTTGTCCTCGAAAACGTATTCGATCGGGTCCTCCAGCGTGATGATGTGCTTTTTGAAGTTATTGTTGATGTGTTCGAGCATGGCGGCGAGCGTAGTGGATTTGCCGCAACCGGTGGTGCCCGCGACGAGCACGATGCCGCGCGGCGACTCGGCGATCTTTTTGATCTGCTCCAGCAATCCCAGTTCCTCGAAGGTGGGCACGCGCGTCTTCACGAAGCGCATCGCCAGGCACCACTGACCGCGCTGCTGGAACAGGTTCGTCCGAAACCGGCCCGTGCCGGGAATAAAGTACGAAAAATCAACCTCGCGCTCCTCGATGAGCTTCTTGGACAAATGTGCCGGCGTGATGGCTTCGACAATTTTGTTCATCCATTCCGAAGTCGGAAACGGCGCGTCCACGGCGATGAGTTCACGATTGATGCGGTAAATGACCGGGGTGCCGATTTTCAGGTGCACGTCCGAAGCGCCGCCCTCGACCGCGGTTTTGAGTATGCGTTGAAATATTTCCATCGCACCAGATTAGCCGGTTTGTTCCCCAAACGCCAGCCGGGAAAAGCGGAAAGTAGGAGCCGACGTGAGGAGGCTCTGAACAACAACTCGTCGCCAAGAAACAAACGAGCCTCGTTACCTCGGCTCCTACAATGGAATCAATCCCCGCCGCTTTTTTCGTGTATTTCGCGGGTTTCGCGGTTAAAAATCCACCATGTCTGAACGTCGTATCGGCATCATTGGCGGCACCGGCCTTTACCATCTCGATGGGTTTACCGGCCGGAAATGGGTGAAGGTCAAAACACCCTTCGGCCCGCCGTCCGACGATTTGCTCACCGGCAAACTGGCCGGGCGCAACGTGGTCTTTCTGGCGCGACACGGACGCGGCCACCGCATCCTGCCCAGCGAACTCAATCATCGCGCCAATCTCTGGGCGATGAAAAAACTGGGCGTCGCCTGGCTCGTCAGCGTCAGTGCCGTCGGTTCCTTGCAGAAACAATACAAACCGTGCGACATCGTGGTCATTGACCAGTTCCTCGACCGCACCAAACGCGGTCCGGAACACACGTTTTTCGGCAGGGGCATCGTGGCGCACATCTCGTTCGCACACCCGATCTGCGAGGAATTACGCCAGATTCTTTTGAAGACTGCGCGCGCCTGCGGCGCGACCGCCCATGACGGAGGCACTTACGTGAACATGGAAGGTCCCGCGTTCAGCACCCGCGCCGAATCGCTCACCAACCACCGGGCCGGCTACGATGTCATCGGCATGACCAATCTCGGCGAGGCCAAATGCGCCCGCGAAGCGGAAATCGCCTACGCCACGCTGGCGATGTCCACCGACTATGATTGCTGGAAGGAGGACGAACACGTCACGCTCGCCATGATCATCCAGAATCTCCATCGCAACGCCGATATGGCCAAAAAAATCGTCACCGCCGCCATCTCACAAATCCCCAATGAACCCAACTGGCCGTGCCACGCCGCATTGAAAAATGCGATTCTGACCGACAAAAAATTCTGGCCGCGGAAAACCGTGACTGCATTGAAACCGATCTTGGCGAAATATCTTTGAACCCATACAGTCAATCTCATGCCAACCAAGCTCATCATCAAACCCGCGAAATCACCGGCCGCCGTCGGCCCCTACAACCATGCCGTGCGCACCGGCGACCTGCTCTTCTGCGCCGGGCAGATTCCCATCGACCCCGCCAACGGCAATCTCATCCCCGGCGATATCAAGGCGCAAACCGACCGCGTGCTGCAAAACGTCAAGGCCATCCTGGACGACCAGAAGCTGACCTTCGCCAACGTCGTCAAAAGCACCGTCTTCATGACCAACCTCGCCGATTTCGCCGGCATGAACGAAGTTTACTCGAAATATTTCACCAGTGATTTTCCGGCGCGCTCAACCATCCAGGTCGCCGCGCTGCCCAAGGGCGCGAATGTGGAAATCGAAGTGGTGGCCCACTTCTGAATTTACGATTTACGAATGACGATTGACGTGCCCATGATGGGTCAGCGCGTAAATCGTAAATCGAATATCGTAAATCGAAAATGCCTCCTGAAATCCAATGTTTGATTGCACTGCTGATCGGCGGCGGGCTGGGCTTTCTCTTCGGCTGGCTTTACGGTCGCGCGCGCAGCGGCGGCGGTCCCGATGCGCGGTTGGAAAATGAACTGCGCCAGCAGGTCGCCCAACGCGAAACGGAACTGACCCAATTGCGCGGCCAGCTTACCGAGACTTGCAATGCCCGGGCCACCGCGGAAGCCAGCCGGGCGGCAGCGGAAAAAATGGTCGTGGAACAGCGCGCATTGCAGGAAAAGGCGCTGGCTGATTTGCGCGAGGCGTTCAAGGCCCTGAGCGCCGAGGCGTTGAAACAAAGCGCGCCGGAATTTCTACGACTTGCCGAACAAACCTTTGGAAAATTCCAGGAAACGGCCAAGGGCGACCTGGCCCAACGCCAGGAATCCATCAAAACGCTGGTCGAACCGTTGAAACAGCAGCTCGAAACCTACCAGAAACGGTTACAGCAAAGTGAAACCTCGCAAGCGGACACGCTCGGCAAGGTGAAAGAGCAGCTCGAAAAGCTGGCGCAATCCAGCCTATCGCTTGCCGCCGAAACGCAGCAGTTCCGCATGGTGCTGAAATCAAACCAGGCGCGCGGGCGCTGGGGCGAGGAAACGTTGCGGCGCGTCGTCGAGGCCGCCGGCATGAGCGCGCATTGTGATTTCACGGAGCAAACCCAGGCCGGCGAGAACCGGCCGGACCTGATTGTGCGGCTGCCCGGCGACCGCTTCATCATCGTGGACGCCAAGGTGCCGGACTTCGATTTTCTCAACGCGCTGGAGTCGGCGGACGATACCAAACGCGCCGAAGCACTCGCGGCGCACGCGGCGAAATTGAAGGCGACCATCAAGGCGCTGGCCGACCGCGATTATCCCAGCCAGTTTCCCAACGCATTGGATTACGTGGTCCTGTTCGTGCCTGCGGAATCGCTGTTCAGCGCGGCGCTCGAGGGCGACCACGACCTGATTGTCTGGGCGGCGGGCAAACGGATTTTGCTGGCGACCCCGGCGTCGCTCATCGCCCTGCTCCGCTCCGTAAGCGTAAGCTGGCAGCAACACGCGCAAACCGAAAACGCGCAGAAGATCGCCGAAGCCGCGCAGGAACTTTACACCCGGGTATGCAAGTTCACGGAACACTTCGAACGCATCCGTGACGGGCTTGGGAAGGCCAACGACGCTTACAATGATGCGGTTGGCAGTTACGAGCGCATGGTGCGTCCAGCGGGCGAAAAAATCCAGAAACTCAGCGGTGGAGCGGCGGGCAAGGAACTGGCCGACGTGCAGCCGCTGGACTCGACCTTGCGTTTGCCACCGCAAACCTGAGACACGGATTTCACGGATTTGCACGGATGGGACGGTAAAACCGGGAGCGCCGGCATCCCTGCCGGCTGGTTTTTGATTCGACGTTGAAAGTTGAATGTTGAATGTTCCCGTCGTCTTCCGGCCTCCGACCTTTCGTCTTGCTCCCATCTCCCAACTTCCAGCTCCCATCTGCCTTCTTCTGTCACACGCCACTTGCCTGCAGGCCGTAGCTTGCAAGCGCAGGCTTGTCACCCTGCCAGTCGTGGATGCAAAATCCCGTCATGCCTCGCCGGAAGAAAACACCACCTGCCGTGTCCAACTGTCTACAACCACAAGGCTGTTCACAGTGTCCGGTGAATAAGTTTTAAGCGACAACACCGTGGACGCTGATAAAATGCGCAGTGCAGTCAGGAAATGGGAAAAGCATCAGAGCTTCCAACAATTCAAACACACGCCTCCATGAAAAAAACCGCTTCAACATTGGCACTCACGCTTCTGGTCGCCGTCGGCTCAATCTCTGTGCCTTCTGCCCGGGCGCAAAACCTTCTCGTGAACGGAGGTTTCGATCTTGGCTTTGACGGATGGGACGGCACCTATGGTCTTTACAGTGGGCCCATGAACCCGCCGGCGCTCAGTGGCAATACGGTAGCCGATTTGGATGGTGGTGAACCTTCAATGTTCCAATCGTTTACGACCGTACCTGGGGTAACGTACCAGGTCAGTTGGGGCAGGCGTCTGCCCGATCTTGACGGAAATGGAATTCCCATCATAGGTGAGTCATTTGTCGGTCCCGGGTTGCTCAACGTCAATTTGAACGGTCAAGACATTCAGGATTTAGTTCAAAACCGCACCACCTGGAGTTTCTACACCGTGAATTTTGTCGCAACTGGAACCGGTTCTCTACTGTCATTTAATGTTTCCCAATCCATTTTCGTCGGCGGCGGCTTTCAGCCGTCCGATTCCGTCTTTCTCGACAACGTCTCAGCGATTGCTGTGCCTGAACCATCAGTTTGCGGACTGCTCCTGATTGGTGCCGCATTCCTGGTCCGGCGGCAAGCGGCCTGTAGATAGCCGCTGCAATCACTCGTCGCGCGCGGTTTGACTTTTTTCTCCCCAAACCCGGTTGACGGATGCAAAATCGCGTCATGGCTCGCCAGAAGGAAACGTCTCTGTAAAAATGCGCCATTCATCATCCAAAGCGCCGCGCTGCATCGTTATTGCCGGACCGAATGGCGCCGGGAAGACAACCTTTGCCCGCGAGTTTCTGCCCAAGGACGCGCGGGTGATTCACTTTGTAAACGCCGATTTAATTGCCGGAGGCCTTTCGCCGTTGCGACCCGAGCTTGCCACGTTGGCTGGCGGCCGATTGTTTCTTGCCGAATTGGACCGGTTGGCTCGAGCGCGGGTGGATTTTGCCTTCGAGAGCACTCTAAGTGGACGGGCTTACATCCGGCGCTTGAAACAATGGAAAGCGGCCGGCTATCGCATTGAGATGATCTTCCTGCGGTTGCCCTCACCGCAACTGGCCGTGCGCCGTGTCGCTGCCCGGGTCCGTCAAGGCGGACACAATGTGCCGCGTGCTGATATTCTTCGCCGGTTCGATCGAAGTTGGATCCATTTCAATTCCCACTACCGCCTGCTTGCGGATCGATGGGAAGTGTATGATAATTCGCAGCAGAGACCGCGTTTGTTGGAAATTGGACCATGAATCAAATGAAAGCGAGAACTCCGCGACACCGGCTCACGCCGGCCGGCCGTGCACTGGTGCGCTCGGCCCGTGTGGCTCGACAGACCGCCCGCCTCCACGGCACGCCGATTTACTTGTGGCGTAACGGAAAGGTCGTCGCCGAAAAGCCCTGACTACCGGGGGAAAATTGCCACCGCCAGTACTCCGGGAGCGCCGGCATCCTTGCCGGCTGGTTTTTGATTCGATGTTGAAAGTTGGGAGTTGAATGTTGAATGTTCCCGTCGTTTTCCGGCTTCTGGCCTTACGCCTCGCGCCTCTTCCATCTCCTGGTCCTGGTTCTTCGTTTCTTTGTTGTTTAGCCGGTTTGCCGTGGCAATATCGCAGCATGGCCGTCGATGCATATCATCCAGGTGCCTGTGAAAATGATGATCCGAACCACGATATCCTATGACATCCAATCACCCCTCGGATCTTCGCTTTGCGAAAATACCCCTTAATTCTGGGACGGGTACCATCCCGGCTTTGGGTTTCGGAACTTTGATCCCTGACCCGGCTGTAACCAGGAGTGCAACCACGAACGCATTAAAGGTTGGATTTCGTCACTTCGATTGTGCGGAACGATATCGGAATGAGCGGGAGGTGGGTGAGTCATTACAGGCAGAGTTCGCAACGGGGGCCATCGCCCGTGAGGATGTCTTCATCACCACGAAGCTGTGGAACACCAATCATCGGCCGGAACGTGTCGAACCGGCGTTCGACGCGAGTCGCGAGCGCCTTGGAATCAGTTACGTGGATCTCTACCTGATCCACACCCCCTTCGCGTTTCAACCGGGAAGCAACATGGATCCGCGGGACCAAAGTGGAAATATCATTTATGACCGCGGCGTCACACTTCTGGAGACCTGGAGAGCGATGGAAAATCTCGCTGATCAGGGCAAGTGCAGGGCTATTGGATTATCCGACGTCGTTCTTGAAAACCTGGTGCCTCTCTATGAGGCCGCGAGGATCAAACCGGCCGTGGTCCAGGTTGAATCGCATCCGTATCTGCCGCAGACCGAGCTGTTGGAGTTCTGTAAGCAGAAAGGCATTGTGTTTTTGGCATTTGCGCCATTGGGTCACGGAATACGACCTGGCCCACTCGAAGATCCGGCAGTTCTGGCCATCGCACGTCAAACCTCTCTGACCCCGGCCCAGGTCCTGCTCGCCTGGGCGATCCAACGTGGAACAGCCGTCCTTACCACCGCAAAAACCCTGGATCGAGCTCGCGAGAACTACAACATATCTGCGATTCCAGAAGTTGCCGTTGACGAGATCAGCCGGATTCAAATCAGAAGCAGGCTCAACTCGGTGATAGAGACCGGGGTTCCCGGTTTCATTGCGAAAGGTGGCTGACATTCAAACCGCTGGCGTCCGCGCCGCAAGGCCATGGTAACGCTATGGGAATCAAACAAGAAAACTTGAGGCTCGCCCCCGCCAGTACTCCGGGAGCGCCGGCATCCTGCCGGCAATGAAATTGGACGTTGGATGTTGGGTCCCGCAGTGCGGGATTGAATGTTCCCGGCGTCTTCCGGCCTCTGGCCTTTCGTCTTGCTCCCATCTCCCATTTAAAATCCTGTAGCCGATAGTCCACAGACGAAAACCGCGCGAAATGGCATAACATCACCGCTCGCTCCTGAAAAAGGGTTAAAAGCGAAAAGCACAAAAACTAAAGCCCCCTCACGCAACGAAAACCAAAGTCGTTGTTGGCGCCGTACGGGAAGTAGTAGCTGCGATAGGCGCACCTCACGAAGATGGCGAGGCTCTCCCAATTGCCGCCGCGCTCCACACGGTTGTTCAACGGCCCGACAGGTCCGCGTGGGTCAGTTCCTCCCAGATACGGGCTGCCACTTGGATACGGAGGACCCGCATACCAGTCCCAGCACCATTCAGCCATATTCCCCGCCATGTCGTTGAGGCCATAACCGTTTGGCGCAAAATAGCCCACCGGACTTGTGAAAGGCACATGTCCAGTATCGAAATTCGTGCTGAAGCCGGTGTAGGGCCCCAAATCGTAAGTATACCCGCCAGAATTGGTTGGATTTGGATCGGCAATGTAATTGGCCTGGCTTTCAGATATCGTGTCACCCCATGGAAACCGCTGACCGCTCAACCCGCCACGCGCCGCCTTCTCCCACTCCGCTTCCGTCGGCAGCCGATACCCGTTCGTCCCCCAGTTCGGATAAACCGTAGTGCCATTGTCCCCATTGGTGAACACCTGCGTCAAACCCGCGTCTGTGTAATACACCGGCGTCAAACCTGCCTGCTGCGACCGCGCATTGCACCACTTCACACAGTCATACCAGTCCACCGTCTGCACCGGTTGCACGGGTTGACTGTTTGTCTGTGCGTAACCGGCATTGGCAAAGCTGTAGCCATTACTCGTGGCATAATTATATACCGTCTGCCATTGGCTGTAGCTCACCAGATTCACGTCCATATAAAACGCCGACACATTAACGGTCGTGGGTGGGATATTATTACTAGCTGGAGAACCGTTATCCACTGTGTCCCCTATCGTGAATGACCCCGCCGGAATTAGTGCCATGCCGTCGGCTGTGGTGGTCGGAACCAATATCAAACGAAAGAACCTCGCTGCCAAAGTATTGGTAACGGTCACGGCGGTCTGCGAACCGTAAGTCGCCGGGACGGCATCGGTGGCATACACCCAGTTGGTGGAGGCCAGATTGGTGCTGCTTTGCAAAACGTAGTCTGTAGCGGTTGCTGGCCAATAAAGCAGGGATTGATTGTTCGTCGGCACAATTCCCAACGCCGGTTGCGCCACCACAGAATCAACGCCAGCCAACAAGGCCAGACCGATGAAAAAACACTGGAGTTTGGTTTTCACAAGAATTTAAATCGCCTCGTTTGTATGGAGCTCTGTTCCGATAGTGCCGTTTTTACACCTCAGCCAATGGAAATGCAATAAAATTGGCGGCAGACATTGGGTATTCGCCGGATTCAGCGGTGTTGAGATAATTTCAGGTGCCGGGCTTTGTTCCATCCAAAAAGTTTTGGGCTCGTTCCAATAGAAAGCATTTGGGATCAAATTTGCGCGCTTCTTCCAAATACCTTCGAGCTGCAACCAGGTCCCCGCGTCGGGCTTCGGCAATTGCCAGCAGACAGGCATTCTGCGCCCGGTTGTGAGGGTCATCGTGTGTCAGCATTACTTCCCGCAGCAGGGGTACCGCTTCATCAAGCTTTCCCAACTCCGATAGCACGGTACCGCGGGTACCCTTGATTGAAGGCACCCAGGAAAGAGTTTTCATGGCTTCCGCCGAATACCGGTCGGCCTCCGCCAGAAGTTCCGGGCCGCCAACGAGCGCATCGGCATAGGCAATGTTGTTCAGAAGGATTGAGTGAAGAAAGCGATCCTGGTCCGTGCGCGGCAGGATTTTCAAAAAACACTCACGCGCCTCGTTGAACCGTGCCAGACTGAGCAAATTGGTGCCAAACAAGGTGAGCATGTTTAAGTTTTCCGGATATAATTTAAGGCCCCCCTTTCAAGCCAGCCAAGGGCTTCACCATATTGTCCCTGCTCCTGGCATACAGTCGATTCCAAAAGGAACCAGCTTGCATGAGATTTCGCCGCTTGCTTGGGATCCGTCTTCAATAATTGCAATAATTGTTTTCCATCCGAGGGCATTTTTCCGAGAGGGGTTTGGTGAAACTTGGGCCACAGGTTTTCAATTACAATCAATACATTGGCTATAAAGAACATCTGGATGGGTGCGAGATGCTGTACCAAGGCACCGAAGTCGGTGGTGGCCCTGCCACCTATGAGGAATAGAACCAACAACAGAAGCACATTGGCCAAAGGACCAGCGATGACCAGGGCAAATCGTTTGCTCCGGTAATGCGCCGTCTCTTTTGGCGCCGTCACAACCCGGCCGCCCATGGGGATGGTGTGAAACTCGGTGTCAAAACCAAACAGTTTTATCTTAAAAACGGTTTTTCCGTAGCCGACGAAGATTCTGAAGACGCGCCACCCCAGCCATTTGGCCGTGAACGCGTGACCGAGTTCGTGGGGGAGAATCGACAGGCTAAGGGCGAGATAGAAAATGAAAATGTTCAGCCAGAGCCAGCCAATTCCCGACTTCGGCAACAGGTAGATGAAAAGAATTCCGCCCAGCCCGATGGCAAGTCGGAAAATGAGGAGCTTTTTATAAACCGAGGCCTTTTGCTTTTGCCAGCAAGCTGGACACAAAGTCAGGATCGAAGTATCGAAGGACTTTCGTTCTTTGAAGAAGGTCCCGGCAATATCTGTCGTGGCACCACAACGATCGCATCTCAAATTGACAGGTTCACCCGAAACCGGGGCAGCAGTAGGGGGACAACCTTCGAATTCAGTTGTGCCGCATTCCCGGCAATGAACAGCATCGTCATCGTTCTCTCGCCCGCAGTATGCGCACTGCTTCATGATTTTGGTTTCAGACGGTTCCGGTTGGGCTTGGAAGGTATTTACCGTTTCCTAATTTGTCGAACTGGTTTTGGCAACATGCGTCCGGCTGGTGAACCGGACTTTGCAGGGCAAGGTGGCGGGTGATACGGATTTGGGAACACGAACTTCAAAGTGGAAAACATTCAACATTCAACTCTCAACATTCAACTTCCAAGGCGGACAAGACGATGCAGCTGATTCAGCGGGCGATGGATTGAAGACTTTGACAGGATGAACATGATTCACAGGATGAGTCGCCCGGGATATTTCAGAATCCTGACCATCCTGGTAATCCGGTCCCAAGAAAATGGAATAGCTTTCGCGTATTTTGTGTATTTCGCGGTTCAACTCTGCGCCCATCCGCCCGTCCTCCGCAGTAACCGCTACGGAGGGTGGACGTCATCAGCGGTTGAAAAACGCCAAACATCCAAGGTCAGTGCCGGCAGGATGCCGGCGCTCCCGGTGAGGCGTGCATCCGCCTTTTGAGCTTTTTGCGCCTTTTAGCGGCCGACTTTTCGATTAAAACCTTGCAGGAAAAAGCAGAAAAGCAGTTGACGGATTCCGGGGGGAGGCGTATAAATACCGACGATTTGATGGATTAGAGTAAGCAGTTGTCGGCACAAAGCAAATCATGGTTCCTCACCAATTAGTTGTGCCTGCAACAGCAAGGCCACGCTGTATATAGTGGTTTTTGCTTTACTTAATCGGGCGACTTTGGTTGCCTAAGCGCAGTTCAAGAGCATGTATCTCAAAAATTTGACCGTTTTTGGTTTCAAGTCCTTTGCGGACAAGACCGCGTTGAACTTTCAACCCGGTGTCACCGCCATCGTCGGCCCTAATGGGTGCGGCAAATCCAATGTCTCCGATGCCGTCCGCTGGGTGTTGGGCGAGCAATCGGCCAAGGCGCTGCGCGGCGGCGAAATGGCCGATGTGATTTTCAACGGCACGGACGGCCGCAAACCGATGGGCATGGGCGAGGTGTCGCTCACGCTCGGCGGCGTCGGCGAGGAAAGTTTGCGCGCCGCCGGCGTCGAGATGGCCTATGACGAGGTGACGCTGACGCGCCGGATTTTCCGCGACGGCAACAGCGAATATTTTCTCAACAAGGTCCCGTGCCGGCTCAAGGACATCCAGCAATTGTTCATGGGCACGGGCGTCGGGCGCACGAGTTACAGCATCCTGGCGCAGGGCCACATCACGCAGATCCTGTCCAGCAAGCCGGAGGATCGCCGGATGATTTTCGAGGAAGCGGCGGGCATCACGAAGTTCAAGAGCCAGAAACGCGAATCGCTCCGCAAACTGGAATACACGGAACAAAATCTTTTGCGCGTG
>Ga0187863_10000450_pt1 | contig 35278 bp, 30 predicted proteins | sample June2016WEW_11_1_FD_132975 | JGI IMG/M metagenome (GOLD analysis project Ga0187863, IMG submission 132975) | Peatland microbial communities from SPRUCE experiment site at the Marcell Experimental Forest, Minnesota, USA - June2016WEW_11_10 | ecosystem: Environmental > Terrestrial > Soil >...
AACACCGCGTCTAGAGAATCCCCGATGCCTTTGACTATCCAATTCGTGCACTATGCACGTAAGTGATCGACATCACTCGAGAAATAAAGATCCTACCTATGAATTCGTCCAAGGTAGCTTGCCGCGCCGTAAGAGCGCTCGAGCGCGTACCCGCAGTAGAAGACGTCCTCGACGATCGCATCGGGCAAGGCAGCGATCGCGCTCGTCGGACACGACACGATAAGGTTCGTGGCGTCACTGAGACGACGGCCGTCCAGGGCTGATCCGCATCAGCGATGTAATAGCGCCGCGCACGTTATGACCATCGATGCGGGCTGCAGCCCGCCTACCGACCGCGGCCGTCCGACAGCGAAAGCACGCCCGCCGCGCCCAAGCGCCGCGCCTCGAGCTCTCGCGCAAGCTGCGCGACCACGCCCCACTCGTTCGCGGCCGACGCTCGCACGAGGGCGACCGCGAGCGCGTTTTCGATGGTCAGCGTACCGTCTGGCGAGCCAACTTCCGGTGGGCCAATCGCGACCAGCTCCCGCGCACTTACGTCAACTCGCGTGCCACCACTTTGACGTGAGTCGACAAGATTCGGCGTGATTTCAACATCTTGCTTGCCTTCGAATCCCGCCCTCTCCGCTGAGAACCGCTTGTTTTTGGCTCGATCCTGAAGCGGGAGTCGTCATCGACGAAGTGCGGTGATCGATGTCCGTCCACCGGAGTTCGCGGGCGCGACGGAACGACAACAGCCAAGCGTACAACGAATCGCTCAGTCGGACCGAAGCGGCCGCCGTCGCTTGCTGACGTCTGCGTTGGACTGTGGATGGCTCAGCTCAGGTCGATTGCCGACGCGCCGCAGAGGCCACGGGCGACGCAGTCATTCCTGGATGACCCCCGCGCGCAGTCCGAGTCGACGGTGCACGGTCGGTTGCCCTGGAGCAACATTTGGAGAAGATGGAGAAGGTCCCCTCTGTGAAAGGAAAGAGAACATGAGCAGCCGTGAGCCGTACGCGCCGGGAGCCGCTTCTGGCGCTGAGGTCCAAAGGGATGGAGAGAAGTGGACGCTCGTTCTCGTTCGCGACCTGCCCCACGCTCCTGCGAAGGTTTGGACGGCCATTACGGACCCCGAGCATCTGCGCGAATGGGCTCCGTTCGATTCGGACCGGAACCTCGGTGCCATCGGCACTGCAACGCTCACGACGGTGGGAACGCCGACGCCGTACGTTTCCGAGACCCAGGTGAAGCGAGCGGACGCGCCGAGGGCGCTCGAGTATACCTGGGGCAAAGACGAGATCCGCTGGGAACTGGAGCCGCTGGGAGGCGGCGGCACTCGGCTCACGCTTTGGCACAACATCGACCGTCGATTCATCGCGATGGGCGCTGCGGGCTGGCACATCTGCTTCGATGTGCTGGATCGGCTTCTCGCCGGCCAGCCCCTTGGACGCATCGTCGGCCCGGAGGTCATGAGGTTCGGCGGCTGGCAGCGATTGAACTCCGAGTATGCAAAGCAGTTCGGCGTCGAGACCCCCGGTTGGCCCTCTCGCCCAGGGACCTAACTAAACTAACGCCACGGCTCAAGGAGTGGGCCTAAGCCGCCGTCGTGTCATGCGCGGGCGGCTTTTTCGTAATGGGCCGCTACGCGTGCAACCGCGTCCTCTTCGCTCTCGCCCCGGCCGCGAACGTCTCCGAACGCACAGCAGTCGAGCGACAGCTTCGCCGCCATTGCGCTCGGTTCGGCGAACCGCGGATCGTCGAGCAATGCGCGGAGCATCCCGTCCGAGACATGGCTAAACTGCGTGTGACCGTAGGCCACCAAGTCGAGCAACGCGCGCCCGATGACCGCGGCCTCACGACGATCGATCGCCGCAGCAGGGCGCTCTCGCTCCCGGTCGATCTGAACGTTGCGCTTCGCCGTCACGACGATTCCGACGACCTCGCCACGTCGTTGCTCAACGGTCGGCGGATTGGCGGGATTGCTTTTGGGCAGGTGTCGCGCCGGGGGCCTCGGGGCTCCCGAGAGAACCTTGGGAACGGGCCGAGCGTTGGCCTCGTGCGCCTCCTGTTCAACTTTGTTCCGTACGTCATTCGCCATGCGTCAACCTCTCTCCCGTCCTTGAGGATCGGACTGAACCGTCGATAGCCACCTCGCAGTTCGAGGTCCTACGACTTTGAATCGAAGGTGTGGATTCATCCTTGGGCGCGGTTGCACTTCAGGCAGTGCGCGTTCCGGGCGGATGCGCCGGCGTCGCCATGGGCATCCGCTGACTTTGGCCTTGCCATTGCACGTCGAAGTCGGCGTCCCCTGCGCGCTCGAGCTGCCGGAGCCGGAGTGTGGCGTTGATCCCGAACGCGCGAACGGTCCCCTCGAGGACCCCGTAGTGGTAGCAATCGACAAAGTTGTAGACGCCGCGCAACGCATAGCGGTAATGGCCGTCTCTCAGCCGAGTCGCCTCGGCCGAGGCGCCGGGCAACGCCAACGCATACGCCTTCGGCGATGTCCAGATCACGTCCTCGAGCCGGTCTCCCAACGCGAAGAGCACGACTCGACCGGCCATAGTCGCGGCAAAACTGGTGTAGGAGATCCAGCCCAAACGCCGGAGGCCCTCCTGCGTCGGTTCTTTCGGGTGGACGAGCCGAGCCGCGTTGTGGGCGATCCGCATGAAGTCCCGGAGGGGGTAACCAGCGAAGGGAACCCACCGAGAGCGCTTGGTCCCTTCGTAGAGTCCCTCCGGCTCGGAGTCCAGGCGGTCGCGCACGTGATCGACGAGGTGCGTGAAGAACGTTCCCTTGGTCGTGGCCCACTTCGGGCACCGCTCGAGACTCGCTTCGATGTCGACGTTCGCCCGAAATGAAGGCACCGTGAAGTCGGCATCCTCAGGCGAAATGCGCTGGGCGAGGGTCGTGCTCTTTTCCTCGCGTGCCCCCACCATGCCCCCGAATACGGATCGCCGTTGCGCATCCTTAATCATGTCCTCGATCCATCGATTGCCATGGTCGGGTCATGTAGCCAAACGTATTGCATGCCCGACTCGGCCCCTGCCGTCTGCGTCGTGTGCTGATCGCGGTGGCCCATCGATTGAAGCCACGGGCCCGTCGACGCGACCTTCGCTCCGATGGCGGCGATTCACGGGACGCGGAGACGTCGTTTGACGCCCGAGTCGTGCGCGTGGCATCGGTCGTGAGCCATGCCCTCGGATCGGCGCGCCTGGCTCGTCGCCATCGTGGCGACGCTGGCGATGACGGTCAGCTACGCGGACCGTCAGGTCATGGCCGCAATCGGCACCAGTTTACGCCAATCGCTCGCCATGCCGGCCGAGTCGTTCGGGTGGCTCGCGGCCGCATTCTCGGCCGCCTACCTCGTGGCGACGCCCCTTGCGGGAACCGTGCTCGATCGCATCGGTCCGCGGGTCGGCCTGGCGATCGCGGTCATCGCCTGGTCGTCGGTGTCGGCCGCGCATGCCCTGGTTAGCAGCTTCGGCGCGCTTTTGGCCATGCGAATCGCCCTCGGAGTCGCAGAGGCGCCATCTTTTCCCGGAGCCGCATTGAGCGTCCGACGCGTCATGCCGCCCGAAGCACGATCGACCGCGTTCGGACTGATCTTCACCGGAAGCTCGCTCGGTGCCGCACTCGTCGCGCCCCTCGCCGTGGCCCTCGACGCGCGGTTCGGGTACCGGGCGGCCTTTGCCGTTACCTCGTTGCTGGGCCTGGCCTGGGTTCCCTTCTGGCTTGCGGCCACGCGTTCGAAGGCCGTCCGTGAGACGCTGGGCGGCCACCGATCCGAAGGGTGCGCTCGGATGCCTCGCGGCGCCGATGGAACGGCGGCCGTCGTTTTCCATGGGTCGGTGACCCGCGCGGTCGTGCTCACGTTCCTGTGCGCACCCGGATTGATGTTCGTGTTCCTATGGTTTCCTCAGTATCTGACCCTTGGTTGCGGGGTCGCCAAGCAGGCCGTCGGCCACTATGCGTGGTTCCCGCCGCTGATGGCCGACTTTGGCAACGTCGGCTTCGGCTACGTCGCCAGTCGCTTGAACCGGGTCTGGCCCGGCCGTTCCCGTGCCGAGCTCGTCGTCGTCGCCGCGATGCTCGAGGCGACCTTGGCGTGGCTGCCGCGCGCTTGCGCCCCCTGGCCGGCCGTCGCACTGGTCGGAGTGGCCGCCGCGGGCGGAGGAGGTCTGTACACGCTGCTCACGGCCGACATGATGGCGCGGGTCGAACCCGGACGCGCCTCGACCGCAGCGGGCCTCACGGCGGCCGCCCAGTCGCTCGCCTACGTGCTGGGCAATCCGGCGATCGGTCGACTCGTCGACCACACGCACTCGTTCGTTATCCCGCTCCGATTGGTCGGGGTCGTGGTCCTTCCAGGGGCCGCGGCCTGGGTACTGTGGCCGATTCGACGAGCACGCGTCGCCGAGCCCTAATGGCACGCTCCGCCGCGCCTGGCCCGGTCGGCCCGACCCGTGGACTTGGACGGCTCTCAATCTCGTGCCGCGAGGACCCTGCGGATCGCGTCGGTCAGATGCGCGAGATCGCCATCGCCGATCACGAACGCAGGTGTGAGGTAAACGACGCGCCCCATCGGGCGGATCCAAACGCCTTCGTCGGCGAAGCGCGAGCACAGCGCAGCTGCGTCGACGACCCGATCGAATTCCACTACGCCGATCGCGCCCCTCGTGCGCACATCGACCACTCCGCGCAGACCGCGGCAGGGCTCCAGTCCGTCGCGCAGTCTCCGTTCGATGCGCGCGACGTCGCCGACCCACGAACCGTCCTGGAAGAGGTCGAGCGACGCATGGGCCGCGGCGCACGCCAATGGGTTCGCCATGTAGGTCGGACCGTGCATGAGCGCCGCACGCGGATCATCGGACCAGAAGGCATCGAACACACGCGTGCTCGCGATCGCCGCCGACAGCGGCAACGTGCCCCCGGTGAGCGCCTTGGAGATCGTGACGATGTCGGGCGTCACGCCCGAGTCTCGACACACGAAGAGCGAACCGGTGCGGCCAAAGCCGGTGAAGATCTCGTCGAAGATCAAGAGGACGTCGTGCCGGTCGGCGAGATCGCGCAACCGAACGAGCACCTCGGCATCGTGAAACAGCATGCCCCCGGCTCCTTGCACTCCGGGCTCCACCACGATCGCGGCGATGGCGGCTCGGTGGTTCGCGAGGAAGTCATCGAGCGCGGCCACGTCGGTGCGATCGCGGGGTAGCGCGAGCACGTGCTGCGCGGGCATCGCCCCCGCGAACAAAGCGTGCATGCCCTCCTCGGGGTCGCACAGCGTCATCGTCGCAAGGGTGTCGCCGTGATAGCCGCCGAGAAAGGAGACGAATTGCCGGCGGCCCGACTCACCCCGGTTGGTCCAGTATTGGATGGCCATCTTCATGGCGATCTCGACGGCCACCGACCCGGACTCAGCGAAGAAGACGTGATCCAATGTGCCGGGAAGCAGGCGGGCCAATCGCGTGGCGAGCCGATACGCAGGCTCATGCGCCAACCCGCCGAACATGACGTGAGGCAAGCGATCGAGCTGTGCCCGAACGGCTTCGCGAATGTGCGGATGGTTGTACCCGTGGCAAGCCGTCCACCACGAGGCGATCCCGTCGACCAGTTCGCGCCCGTCTTCCAGAACGATCCGCGCACCGTACGTTCTGACGACCCGAAGTGGATCCGGCGCGCCCTTCATCTGACAATACGGGCGCCAGACGTGCTTTGCGCCCTCGACAAGCCAGTCGCGCATGACCGATACCCTCTGGCACGATAGAGCATCAAATGACCGATTTGCCGACAACGAGCCCGGGGGGAGGGTTCCAGCCGATGCGCGACGATCGGCCCGACGACACGCCCTGGCCCGCCATGGTGTGGCCGCCGGCTTCGACGCGTCTGACCGGGCACGTCGTCGAACTATTGCCGTGCGACCCGGAGCGGGACGCGGGTCCCCTGTTTTGCGCACTCCGTCACGACGCAGTCTGGCGCCACATTCCCGGTCGGCCCCCGGACGCCGAGCGGTTCGCCGAGACCCTCGCAAAACGGCGGGCAGAAGGCCGCTTCGCCTGGATCGTACGTCTGTTGCGACCGTACGCGGGGCAGGCTGCCGGTGCCATCGTCGGGACCTCCTCCTACCTCGACGTCTGCGTGCCGGACGCACGCGTGGAGGTCGGGGCCACGGCCTTTGTGCCCGCCGTGTGGGGGACGAAAGTGAACCCGGATACCAAACAGCTGCTGCTGGCTCACGCCTTCGAGACGCTCGGCGTCGGCCGGGTGCAGCTCAAAACGGACGTGCGCAACGTTCGTTCCCAGCAGGCGATTGCACGCCTGGGTGCCCGATACGAAGGGACGCTGCGGCGGCATCAGCGGCGCGACGACGGAACGGTCCGCGACTCGGTGTTATTTTCCATTGTGGCCGAAGAGTGGCCTGCCGTTCGCGAGGCTCTTCTCGCGAGACTGAAGGAGGCGGACCGTGCGAGCTGACCGCTGCCGGCCGACGCTCGCCCTCGTGTCGCTCGTCGCTCTCGTCGGATGGTCCGGTTGCGAGCAGCGCTTTTCCGCCAATCCGCCCCTCGGCCCCGACAGCTTCCCGTCGGGATCGTCGTCGACTTCGCTGGAGGCGCTGTTTGCGCCGAGCCCCGACTCCGGCGCTTTGGCTCAGGACAACTTCCACGCGATGACCGTCACCCTGTGCTCGAGCGTTGCGGCGTGCGGCACATCGGAGGCAGACGCTTCGATCGATCTGCGTTACCGCGTCGTCTTCGGCTCGGGGCGTGGCGAAATCCGGTCGCGTGGGCAGGCGATGGCCGACCTCTACGAAGAGCTGCGCAACCGGCTGTCGGCCGGCGAACGACTCGATGCAGAACCACATCCTCCGGGCATTTCGGGTACTGCCGGCCCCGGCGACGCCGGCAAGAGCACAGCGCTCGGCGGAGGTTCCACCCCCGAGGCGAGTGCGGGCAGCGGCGATCCGATCGCGCGGTGCGCTTTCCACCTCATTAAGCTGGTCAACGACGCCGGCGAGGTGAACCTCGACGTCGTCCACGGAACCGGGTCGAACCGGTGCATGGTGTCGGTAGGTTATTCCGCCGCGAGCAGCGGAGCGTCGGAGTGCCTCCTGCAAGAGCCGGATCGTCCCCGCCCTCCGGGACGAAAGGGATTCTCATTTTGAGATCGGCACGACGATCGGGTAGTCGTCTGGCATCCGATCGCCTACGTCCGGCATCGGGGTGGGCTGGCCATCCCGAGCCAGCGGTCCGCGCGCCGATTGCACCGTGCTCGTAGAACGCGGATGATTTGAACTATGAGGGCGAGACTTGGCCGAGTCACAGATATCCCGAAGCAAGCCAGCCTCTGGCTGCTCAGTCTTTTTGCGCTCGTGTGCGGCGGATGTCAGGCCTCCGCCCATGGTTCGGGGGTCAAGAGCCGCGGCGTCGACAACGACAGCAGCCTTCCGGCGCCCGACGCAGACATCGCCGGCCCCTGGGTGTCCGATGCGGACAACGGAAGCGACTCGTCGAGCGGCTCGTCGGTGGCCGATGCGGACAAGGGAGGCGACGACGCCGGCGCCGGGTTTTCCGGCACGGACGCCTCGCGACCGCCTTCCGACGGGTCCCCTGAAGCCGAAGGCGAGGCGGTCGACGGAGCCGCCTCCGAGACCGGTGCACACTCCGACGCTTCAGGGAGTGACGCAGGGGGCAGGACGCCCTTCAAGGGCGTCGCCGGATCCGATTGCGCCGAGCTCGTCAGCCTGAACGTCTCATGGTGGTACGACTGGGAGCAGGGTCCCACGGGCTGCACGTCGACTCCATTCGTGCCCATGGTTTGGGGCCATGCGAACGAGCAGACTGCCGCGGGCATCGCCAGCGAAGTCAGCGCGGGCGTGACGGCCGGCTACGCGTACGTCCTGGGCTTCAACGAACCGGACAATGCGAGCCAATCGAACATCCCGGTCGCGACGGCGATTTCGCTCTGGCCGTCGTTCAACAACCCCTCGGTACTCATCGGTAGTCCAGCCACGCAGGGCAATGCGACCGGCCTCACGTGGATCCAAGATTTCATGACCCAGGTCAATGCCGATACCACCGGCAAACTGCGAGTCGATTTCATCGCAACGCATTGGTACGGCTGGGACACCGGGGCGTGCGACCCGGCAGCCAATACGTTGGAGTCCTGGATCGCCGGGATCGAAGCCATCCCGGGCAACCGTCCCATCTGGCTCACGGAATGGGGATGCGACAACGACAGCAACCCCAATGCCGCGACTGTGGAAGCGTTCTACGCAGGAGCCCTTGCTATGTTCGCGAAGCATCCCCGGGTCGTACGGTACGCGTGGTACCAGTGGGAGACCTACAATGAGCTCGTCAATGCCGATGGGGGCGCCTTGACAACTCTGGGAACGGCGTACACGGACGCGCCCGCCTTCCACTGAGATCCGCGCGTCGACCAAACGGATCGCGGGCCTCGTGGAGGTTCACGTTCAGCGCCGCCCCCGCCCGCGATCGAGCATGACCAGGCCGTCACCGAAGGCCCTTTCTGTAGTGCACGCAGCGATCCACGACATCGAAGCCGAGAGCCTCGTGCGCATGCTGCGACGGCTCGTTGTCGATCCAGGTGTCGGACGCCATCTCGGTGCAGCCGTTCGACCGGGCCCAATGCTCGGCGGCTCCGATGAGGGCTCGGCCGACCCCGCGACGCCGATGCTGCGGCTCGACGTGCCAGCCCTCGATGAAGGCGACCGGCCGTAGGGCGTTGCAACCGTCGGCGTGCGAGCGAAGCCCGACCTCGACGAAGCCGACGACCTTGTCGTCGATCTCGGCCACGAACACGACCACCGGCATCGTGCTGGGCGGCCTGCCTGCGAGGACTGCTCGTACCTCCGCCTCGTGCTCGCCGAGCGTACCCTCCGGCCAGAGCGTGTGGAACTCGCGAGCCACGATGTCGAGGTCGGCGGAACCGGCGCGACGAACGTGAACGGGGCGGCTCACGGGCCTTTTGCCTCGCCATCAGGACTGGCGATCACAACGACGTATCCATCGGGGTCGCGCAGCCACATCTCGCGATGCTGCGGTGCCGGATTGACGTGTGGCTCCTCGATGACCGTCGCCTTGAGAGAGAGCGCGCGCTTCACTGCGGCGTCGAAGTCGTCCACCTCGAACCACAGAAGAGCGCCGTGCCCCACTGGCGCGGCGTCGGCGTTGACGAGGTTCGGGTGCTCCTCTTCGTCCCATGCGTGTAGCTGGAGGATGAGCGAACCATCGCAGAGAAGGCGCTGGTAGAAGTGGGCGTGTTCGTTTACGCCAAGGTCCCGAACCCCGAGGAGCTGCGCGTACCACTGGGCGCTGGTCTCGACATCGCGAACTGCGATAAGCGGTTGCGCTCGAACGCCGATCGTTCGCGCGGGGACCTTCTTCGCCGCTAAAGACTGGGTCTTGGCCGGCCGATCGGCAGCGCGTCGGGTCTTTGGCATCTTCCTCCTGAGCGCCGCAAGCGTACCCGATCGGAGGGACTTCTCGTCGCCGGGGCTCCCTGCTACGTCGCACTTTGTGACCCGCTCTGAGCTTCTCGCCTTCCTCCGCGACCACCGCCTCTGCGTACAAGCGTCGGTCTCATCGGCCGGAACCCCGCAAGCTGCCGTCGTCGGCTTTGGTGTAAGCGACGACTTGGAAATCGTGTTCGACACGATCGGAGCGTCGCGCAAGATGGCGAATCTCCGAAGGGACGGCCACATCGCGCTGGTCATCGGGTGGGACGACGAGCAGACCGTCCAGATCCAGGGGGTGGCAGACGAGCCGGCGGGCGCCGAGCTGGATCGGATGAAGCAGGTCTACTTCTCGGCGTGGCCGGACGGCGTGGATCGCCAGTCCTGGAAGGACATCACCTACGTCCGGGTCCGCCCGACCTGGGCTCGCTACAGCGACTTCCGGCCGGGCGGGCGCATCGTCGATCTGACCGAACCGAAGCTGCGAAGGGAGGGGTCGTCTTGAGCGCCGGGGGAAAGATCGCTGGGGCCGGCGCCGTTCTCGGCATCCAGCCGCGCGTCCGCCTGACCCGCTCGTTGGACCCATCGAGCCAGAGGTACCAGGGCTTCGTCGTCCGCGTCGCCGGGAAGCTCAGGGACGAAGGGAGGGCGTTCGTCGTCACCCTCCGGACGGGAGCCCGGGCGCAGATTTCCTGCGGAAAAGGGAGTGGGCCATGATGGACTCGAACCATCAGCCAACGGATTAAGAGTCCGCTGCTCTACCAATTGAGCTAATGGCCCTGCGCGCGGAAGGCAGCGCAGATAGCCCGCCGCGCCCTAGGGTGTCAAGGACGTCGGGTCAGCGAGCGAAGCCACTTCGAGTTCGAGCCACGCCGTCCGCGTCGGAAGGAGAGCGGCTGCCGTCCACGCTCGGGGCCGGGAGCGAAACGCTTCGGACTCCGTTGCCCTTCGGCAACCACGCCTGTGCGCGCGCGTGCGGCTGCGACGGAAACGCGCAGAGGCCGCTCGAAGCGGGCTTCGGCGGGGTCGGCAGCGTGGTAGAGACCGAGCGTGCAGGCCGTGGTCCTCGCCGGTGGACTTGCGACACGGATGCACCCGCACACCTTGCGGGTGCCCAAATCGATGCTTGAGGTGGCGGGCCGCCCGTTCGTCGACTGGCAGATCGAAAGTCTCGCGCGATGGGGATTCGACGACATCGTCATGTGCATCGCCCATCTGGGCGAAGCGATTCGGCGTCACGTCGGAGACGGTTCTCGCTTCGGCGTGCGGGTGTCGTGGTCGGAAGAAGGGGTACGGCTGCTCGGTACAGCCGGTGCGTTGAGGAAGGCGCTTGGGCGGCTCGAACCGACATTTTTGGTCACCTACGGAGACAGTTTTCTGCCGTTCGACTACTCGGAGCCGCTTCGCCTCCTGAACGAGCACGACGACTGCGACGGTGTCATGGCCGTTTTCAAGAACGATGGGAAATGGGACGCCTCCAACGTGCAGTGCGCCGGCGATTGGGTCGCACGCTACGAAAAGGGCACGCACGACGCCGAGCTCGACCACATCGATTACGGCGCGACCGCGCTCCGGCGCGGCGTCGTGACGGCCTTGCCGGAAGGTCAACCTTACGGCCTCGACGCCGTGCAGCGTGACCTCGCCGCCCGGAAGCGCTTGCGAGCCTGCATGGCCCGTGAGAGGTTTTACGAAATCGGCTCGCCGGACGGGCTGTCCGAACTCGATCGGCTTCTCCGTTCTCAAGCACATTCATGATTGTCTCTCGTGCCCCGGTTCGTTTTTCGCTTGGCGGCGGCGGTACCGACCTGCCGAGCTACTCGCGCGAACACGGCGGCTTCGTCGTCGCGGCCGCCGTCGACAAATTTTTATTCGTGTGCGTCGCGCGCCGCTTTTACGCCAACATCCGGCTGGCGTATTCGGAGACTGAGATTGTCGAGACCGTCGACGCGATTCGACATCGCATCTTTCGCGAGGGCTTGCGCCTGACCGGCATTGCGGGCGGCGTCGAGCTCCACAGCCTTGCCGACGTTCCTTCGAACTCGGGCCTCGGATCGTCGAGCAGCTTCACGGTCGCTCTGCTCAACGGACTGCATGCCTTCAAGCGCGAGTTCGTGTCGGCCGAGCAGCTCGCGCGCGAAGCCTGTCAGATCGAGATCGATGTCCTCAAAGAGCCGATCGGCAAACAGGACCAGTACATCGCGGCCTACGGCGGCATCAGCGCGATGACGTTCAATCGCGACGGGTCGGTCGACGTCGAACGGCTCCCGCTCAAGGAAGAAGTCATCGACGAGCTCGAGTCCAACCTGGTCATCTATTACACGGGGGTCGAGCGTGCGGCGTCGTCCGTCCTGAAGGAGCAGGCGGCGACCCTCGTGGAAAACCGCGACGCGGCCGTTCAACGCATGCACCGAATCAAAGAACTCGGCCGCGAGACCAAACGCATTTTGCTGGCCGGAGAGCTCGACCAGTACGGCGAGATGTTGCACGAACACTGGACGAACAAACGCAAGCTCGCCGCCAACATGACCGACTCGGCACTCGACGAACATTACGAGGCCGGCCGCAAGGCGGGCGCCATCGGCGGCAAGCTCATGGGCGCCGGCGGCGGCGGATTTTTCATGTTCTACGTTCGGGCCCCCGAGCGACGCCGCGTGCACGACGTGCTCTGCGCGCGGGGGCTTCGTCCGCTGCGCTTCCGCTTCGACTTCGACGGCGCCCGCATCGTGGCCAACTTCCACAGGTCGTGACGCCATGTCCACGTTCAGCCAGACATACCTCGACGAAAGCATCGCGATCATCCGCACGATCGACATCGCTAGCATCGAGGCGGTCGCGGAGGGACTCGCCAAGATCCGTTCCCAGGGGCGCCTCTTCATCCTGGGCGTTGGCGGCAGTGCCGGGCATGCCGGGCATGCCGTCAACGACTTCCGGAAGATCTGCGGCTTCGAAGCCTACGCTCCGACCGACAATGTGAGCGAACTCACGGCGCGCGTGAACGACGAGGGATGGGACACGTGCTTCGTGGAGTGGCTGCGCGGTTCGCGGTTGCGTTCGGACGACGGGGTGCTCGTCTTCAGCGTGGGGGGAGGCAATCGCGAGAAAAACGTGAGTGTCAACTTGGTGCGAGCGCTCGAGCTGGCGCGATCGGTCGGAGCCAAGGTGTTCGGCATCGTAGGACGCGACGGGGGCTTCACGAAGCAAGCGGCCGAGGCGTGCGTCGTCGTTCCGACGGTCGCGCCGGAGCGCGTGACGCCTCACACGGAAGGATTCGCCGCCGTCGTCTGGCACTTGCTCGTGAGTCATCCCAAGCTTGCGCGCACCGCGACCAAGTGGGAGAGCGTGACGTGACGCGAGTCGCGATCGTGGATCGCGATGGGACGATCCTCGACGTGGTTCGTGACGAGGAGACGGGCACGATCTCAGTCGCATTTCATCCCGACCAGATCCGATTTCTCGCCGGCTCGATCGACGGGCTGCGCGCGCTTCAGGACCGGGGATACCTGCTCGCCATCGCGACCAACCAACCCGCGCCTGCGAAGGGCCAGTTCTCGGCGAACGCCGTGCACCGTACGAACCGCGCACTGGTCGACCGCCTGCGCGATCTGGGGATCGACATCGCGGCCGTCGAGGTGTGCATGCATCACCCCGTGGGCGCGGCGGGCGGCGAGGCCGCCCTAATCCGAACCTGCGAATGCCGAAAGCCGAAACCCGGAATGCTCAACGCGGTTCTCGGCCGACTCGGCGGCGACCGGGCGCACTCGTGGATGATCGGCGACTCGACTGCCGACATCGAGGCGGGACGGGCCGCGGGGCTTCGGACCGGACTCGTGTTCGCCCCGAACCGGTGCGAGCTTTGTCCCCTGCGGGCGGCCCCGAGCTCACTGGGGCCTGACGCCGCCGGTGCCACATTGACCGACCTTTCCGTGGCGATCCTCGGTCACTCGTGATCGGCGCGTGGTAAATTTGTGAGGACGAAGGCATTGGAGAGCGGAATGGCCCTTTTCATCGACAGCTCCGACCCGAAGGAAATCAAGGACCTCTTCGCATGGGGCGTGCTTTCGGGGGTAACGACCAACCCGCTCATCATCGCGCGCGAAGCGCCCGACGCGGATCTCGGCGAGCGCATTCGCGAAGTCCTCTCCGTAAGCACCGGCGACGTTTCGGTCGAACTGACGACGGAGACCGAGAACGAGATGTTCGAGGAGTCGCTCGTGTATCACGCCTGGGACACGCAGCGAATCACGATCAAGGTGCCCTTCAGCGAGACGGGCCTGCGCGTCTTGCACCGCCTGGTCAAGCGCGGCATCAAGACGAACGTCACCTGCCTCATGGCGATGAACCAGGCCTATTTGGCCGCTCTCGCCGGCGCGACGTACGTCAGCATTTTCAGCGGTCGCGTACGCGATATGGGCTACGACGTCCGGCCGGTCATCGCCGCGACGCGCGCGGTGCTGGATCGCGAGGGGTTGCGGTCGCTCATCATCGTCGGATCCGTACGGCACGTCATGGACGTCAACGAGGCGCTTGAGGCCGGCGCTCACGTGCCGACGGTAACGCCCCAGGTCATCCGCAAGATGGTGTGGAACCCGCGCACGATCGAAACGATCGCGGAATTCAACAACGCCTGGCGAGGTCGATCCAAGACCCGATAGGCCCCGACGCGCCCGCTCACTTGCCCACCAGAACGTCGCGCGTCACGAGAGCGTCGGCGCTCTGCACGAAGGTCTGCCATCGCGTGTATTCGTCGCCCGGTTGGACTCGGCCGGAAGGCATGTCGATGACCCGATCGAACTCGATGGCGTGTCCGCGGACCGTATCGTTGACGACCACGAACGCGTCGCCGTCGCGCCGCTCCGCGTGTGGCAGACCCGGGGGCAACGTCGTGGATTCGGGCATCACGACGCGCACGCGGATCTCCGCGCGCCACGATGTGCGCCGCAGGAGTGCCGTCCGGCGAGCGGGCAACGCGGCGAGCTGCGCCAACGGCGGCGCGAACGGCGGATGCACGGCGAGCCCCCCCGGCACCCGTTTGGCCAGTTCCGGAACGTCGACGCGCACGTGCAACACGAGCGGCTTGTCGAGGTCGGATGCCCCGAGGGCCTTCAAGTCGTGCACGTGCGCGCCGTCGAACGATGGTGCGATCACCTCGCGCTCGACGAATTCGTTGATCTTGGATTGAGGGACTTGATCAAGCGCCGTCCGCCACGCGATCGCGCGGTTCCCGTCGAACGTCAGGGTGAGATCCAAGACGGCCGACCCATCGTCGTGCACGTCGGCGCGCCCCTCGTAAGCGACGCGATCCGCGGCGGCCGGGGCACGCACAACGTCGCGCGGCGTACCGGCGACCAGTCGAATCGCCGTTTGATCGCGCCACTCGGCGGGGACGTAACCGAACGGAGCGAACTTGTCGCGCACCGTCATCCAACGCAGTCCTCGATCGGTCGTCAACCGCATGACGAGCGCCTCGTACTGTTCGATTTCGCTCATGGGCCCCAGTGGCGGCATGGCCAGTCGACTTTTCACAAGTGCGAGCTCGCAGTCGATCCCGGCCATGCGGAGCAAATAGCGAAACGCGGCTTGCCGCGCGCCGCTGCGGCCGGTCAGCACGCGCCGCCCGTCGGTCTCCTTTCCGTCCTGCACATGATCGAGCACCCATCGGTACAGTCGACGCGCACGTTCGTCGCTCGCGCCGGGCGAAGTCCCCGCAACGATTTGCTGCTCGAGCGCGCGAAGCCGTGGATCGATCGGCGTCGGGTCGCCCACGAGGTCGACCAGGCGCGACGCCGTCGCGTCGAGCGCCACGCCCCACCCGACGCGCACGCTCGGCAAAAACTCGGTAATCGGCGGACCGTCGGGCTCGATTTCAGCGGGAGGACTCAGGTCCACGCGCCATCGGTGCTCGACGAAGGTCCCAATCGGCAAGAGGTCCGGCGCGGGAACATTGCCGCGCGATTCGATGTCGAGTTGTCGATCGGTGGGGGTGACGACCACGAACTCGCTCTGCCAATAACCCTTGTCGGCCTCGCGAAAGAACCACTGCGGGCTTTGGTATTGGCGCCCTCGGGCACCGTCCCCCGCCTGCGAGGTGATGTGCTCGACCTCGATGAAGTCACCGACCTCGACGTGCGGCAGGGTCAGCGTGGGCTTGCCCGCAACCGGCTCGGGCTCAAACACACGGCCGTCCGGTTTGATGACCCTCAGATGCAGCACCAACCCCGTAGGCGACTCGGTCTCGGATTCCGCTTGGATCGCTTCCTGCGATTGGATCTTCTGGATCTCGTGTTCCAACATCTCGCTGGAACCATCGTCGTGAACCCAGATCGCCGAGTAGTCGAGGACCCGAGCGGCCGTGCCATCGAGATGGTGTCCGGCCCGCTCCCAGCGCTGGAAGGCAACGATGATCGCGCGGCCGTCCTGTCGAAAGGGCTCGAGATCGGTTTTGCCTTCCACCAGGTCAATCGCCGCACGAATCTCCTCGGCGCTGGCGCTCGCCTGGAGCGCCGCCGCGAGGGCGCGGCGAAGCGCACCGGTATCGCCGCTCGCGTACTCGCGATCGGCCAGCCGAAATCGAGCTTGCACGTCGCCCGGGTGCTTGGCGAGTGCCTTGCCGAGCTGGTCGGCCGCATCGCCCACCTTGCCGGAACGGGCGAGCACGTCGGCCAGACGGTTTGCGATGTCCTTGCGATCTGGGCGACGCGACGCGAGGCGCTTCAGCTCGGCGATCGCGACACCGTAATCGTGCCGCGCCAGCGCGCGATCGATGGCCACGTCCGTGTCGGGCTCGAGGTCTTTGATCCGCGCGGCGACCGTATCGGCGTCCCCCGCCGGGCCGTTGTCGTCGAGAACGTCCAAGTACGCATGGAGCGCGCCGACGTCGTCGGGGAATCGCCGCGTCAGATCCTCGAGCGCCCGCTGCTGGGCATCGCGCCAGCCCAGACGCCCGAAGACCTGTGCGAGCTGCTCGAGAGCCTCCGGCTCGTTCGGAACTTCCGCAACCAGCGTCCGGAGGCCTTCCACGGCGTCGGCCAGTCCGTGCTGTTCCGCCGCGTCGAGATCCGCGGCCAGGCGAGCACGCCACAGGTGTAGGTCGCGCGCGAGCGCGCGGTCTCGAAGCGCACGCGCGCGCACGGATCGCGCATCCGGCGACCACGCCGGATCCCCGGTCGCGAACGTCGCAGCCATCTGCAGCGCGAGACCTGCCGCATCGGCCGGCTCTGCGAACGGCGCGATCAGGGTCGAGGCGACGTCGTCCATTTGATCCGCATGCGCCGCGTACGCCGCGAGCCATGCGTCGATCGGCGAGCGAAGGGGGACGGTCGCTCCAGCTGCAGCTGCGCGAACGGCCGCGTCAATCGGATTCGGATCCGACAGCAACGTCGGCGGCTTGACGTCGAACCCCGGACCGGGGTCGCCATCGGTCTCGAGCGCTGCGGCGGTCCCGTCCGGATTGAGCAGCCGCACGCTCGCACCCGGCGTAACGGTTCGAGCGAGCACGCGGTGGCGCCCCTCGCCCACGAACACGTGCGCGCCAAATCGCTGCCACGATCCCCAATCGTTGGTGGCGCGCGATAGCACGCGCGTGCCGTCGATCCACACCGCCACGGCGCCCTGAACGGAGACGAGCAGGTCGCGATCGCCTTGCGTCTTGAAATAGGTCTCTACGTAAAATACCCCCTCCGGCACCTGCTCGTCGGCCACGGCGAGGCAACGAGTTTGCGTCACGGCAAGGACTCGCGGAACGCTGCCGCGAACCGGGTCGGGTGGCCACGCCGCAGGCCATGGCATCGCGTCTTCGGGCGCGAACGAGCGCGCCGCGTCGGGCACGACGCCATGGCCGAACGGGCCGGCGACCCGGATCCCGCGGGCACACCCCATGCGGCGGACCACGTCGTCGTCGTATTCGGCGCCCGTTCTCTCGGCCTTGTCGTAGACCTCGATCGCTCGCCATTCTTCGAGATCCGCGACGGCCCGCCAGCCGATATGGCCCGGCTGGGCGAGCAGCGCATCGAACGTCGGCCGGTGCTCGGCAAAGAGGTTGGCGACCGAATCGCGCAGTTGCATGAGATGGCGCACAGCGAACCACGCGACGAGCGCTGCCTGCGAATCCATGCTGGCGGCCGTGGCGCGCAGCGCGCTCACGTAACCTTGCGCCGCGGAACGCGGGTCGCCGTGCTCGTCGTCGAACACCGCTCGAGCCAGGCTCGCCCACATGCCGTCGTGCGAGAGACCGTCGAGGCGGTGACGCGCGACCTCCGCCTGCTCCGCACTTCCGCCCGGCGCCAGCATTTCGGACAGACCCCAGAGGCCGACGACTTCCGGGTCGATCGCAGTGCGCCCGGCGGGTCGCAGGTCGCTCACGAGCGCCGAGGCGTGCCGGAGCCGAGGCACACTGCAGCCACCGGCGAACGCGATCGCCGCGCTCACCAGCGCTCCCGCGAGACACGTGCCCTTCAGCCCGTCGCGCTTCATCGGAGTTCGACCGTGGCGCGCTGACCCAATGCGCGGTCCACCTCTTCGCACCACGCGCGAAAGGCGGCGTAGTCGCGCGCGGCCACTCGCGTGCTGGTCAACGTCACGGCCGTCTTGACGCGGAGGAGGCCCGGAGCCGTCTCGACGTCGAGGTCGTAGGATCCAAAGGGGCTCGACCCTTTCGCGACCGCCGGGGCGCTTCGGATCTTCGCCCCCGAAGGCAGCTTGACGGTCCAGTCGTCTTCGGCGGTCCATTGCGCATGCATGCGCAGGTCGAGCTTGCGCGTGGTGAGCGACGCGAAGTCGCGAACCATGTGCTCTCGCCGCCCGACGGGAATCGTCACGGCGTCGCCTTCGGGACGCGAAAATTGTGGGGCTCGCCCGTGGACACGCATCCGGATCGGCGTTTCAACGTCTTCGAAATTGCCGGCGTCGATGGCGGTCACTTCGGTCGCCGGCAGGATCGCGCCGAGCATTTGCTGAATACGCGCCTTGCGCGTCGACTCGGCGTGAAACCGAACTCTCCACTGCGACGCCTCGACGCCCGTCACGTCCGCGCGCCAATCGAGATCGGCGGATCCACCGACTTCGAGCGTCACCGCAACTTTGTAGGAAGTGACGCTCGCGCTCGCGGGCGGGTCCGGCAGGCGCACCAGATGCGCGTGCCCGTCGTCGACCCGAAGCGCGATCGCGCCGCGATCCATGGCGGGCAGTTCGACCGAGCCCGTGTATTCCGCCGTGCCGTCGAGATACACGTTCAGCGACGGCACGTACGCGATCATGTGATCGAACGGTGCGAGGCTTGCGGGCGCGGTCTCGATGTCGCCCTTGTTCGCCGTGCGTACGACGACGGGTACGGCCTTGATCCCCAGAACGTCGAGCATGGTGACGATGAGCGTTGCCTTGTCTTTGCAATCGCCGAAGCCGCGCGCAAAGATCTGTGCGCTCCGGTAGGGCTTGTAACCGTGGATGCCGAATTCCAGGGCCACGTAGCGCGTTTTTTGCACCACGTAGTCGTAAATGGCGCGCACCCTTGCCGCGTCGTCCTTTAGCCCGCGGGTCAGCGCTTCGGCCCTCAACCGCACCTCGTCGTCGGGAATGAATTGATCCTTGACGAGTCCCCAGTACCACCGTCCCATCTCGTCCCAGGTCTTGTACGTCGACACGTTCACGTGCCCGAGAACCTCGGCCCAGGCAGGTTGGGAGGGCTCTTGCTCCACGGCCGGGACGTCGAGCGCGACGAATCGATCGATGCGTTGATCGCCGGAGGACTCCACAGAGCGACGGATCCCGGGAACCGCAGGGTCGTTGAAGTAAAACGTTCGTGACGCCGGCGTGATGAGAACGTACTCGGCCCGCGCGATCGGCTCGGCCCCTTGGAGGTACACTACCTCGCCGAAGTAGTCCGCGAACGCGTTGCGCGGTGCGATGTCTTCTACCCGGTATTGCAGCTCGACCACGTCGCCCGGCTCGAGGCGGGGAAAGCCGACGTGGAAGCTTCGGGCGCTGGTGTAGATCGCGAGTTCCGGGTCGTCGGCCATGCCTCCGGGCCCACTCTCGACGGCCGTATCAACGCGGCCGTCCTTTCTGTACACCCGCGCCGCGCGGATCTGAGCCGTCTGGCTGTCCGCCTCGTAGGTGAACTCGTATTCGCGCGATTCCGCTGCCGCCGCCTCGGTCAACGGCTGATAGACCACCTGATGGAATCGACTGGCAAGGCCATTCGGAAAAACTGTCGTGACGCTCAGGTCGACCAGCGATCGGCGTCCTCGGCCGGCCGCGTCCCTGTCCCGATTCGCCAAGAACTCGGCCGGAGGTCGCGCGAACCGTTCGTCGGGGCGCGTTGTGGGGGGCCCGATGTGCGCGACCTGATCGCGGACGTCCTTGGCCTGCGGCATCAGTTCGAGAACGCGGGTCAACAGCCCGAGCTGCTCGTCGCGCTCGCCTTGTACGCCATAGACCGCGGCGAGCTGACGCATCACGTCGGTATCGTCGGGTGAGATCTCGAGAGCGCTCCGATACGCGGCGATGGCACGCGCACGGTCCCCCAGCCGCATCCACGCCCGAGCCGCGGTGGCGAAACCTGCGGTGCTGCCCGGGTTCATCGCCAGCAAGCGTTCGATCCAATGGGCGGCGGCCGGCGCGTCGCGGCGCGAGACAGCCACGTCGATTCGCGCCCGAAGGAGCGTGGGGTCGTCGAATCGAACCGCGGCATAACGATCGGCCGCCTCGTCGGCCTCCAACTCGCGGCCCTCTTGGCGCAGCGCGGCGACGCTCGCGCGAAGCAGTCCGACGCTTCGGGGCCGCCGCGCCAGCGCACTCTGGATGAGAGAGAGCGCCGTGTCGTGGAGGCCGGCATCCTCGTAGAGGTCCACCTTGGCCAGCATCGCCGGCAGGTTGTCCGAGTCGAGCGCCAGAACGCGCTCGTAGTACGGTACCGAGTCTCGCGCGTTGACCCCGGCGCGCAAGTAGTTGGCGCGCGCCAGCAGGACCTCGATCGACTCCTGCCTGGAAGCGTGTCCAGCCACGGCCAAAGCCTCGGCCCGATCAATCCAGCTGGCGCGCTGATTGCGACTTTCGGCGACTTCGCCGGCGAGCAAGAGCCGCTCAATCGTGGGCGACTTCTCCGCCGCTTTTCGGGCGAGCTCGCGCGCCCGGTGCTCGGTGGGATCGTCGGCGCCGGTCGTCTCCAGATAGCGGGCGTATCCTTCGAGGACCGCGGGGTCGCCTGTCTGGACGAGCCGCTCGAAACTTTGAACCGGACCCTGTACCCCGCCGGAGACCGGCGTCTCGTTGCCGTTTGCGACCGCCGCATCCTCCCGACTCGCGTGGCCCGGGTCGGGATCGACCTCGAGATGATCGTCGGGCGCGCCATCGGGCCCCCCGAGCCGCAGCGACAGCATCGGAGCGCGCTCGTCGCCGCAGACTTTGGCCGTCAGGCGGTTCCATCCGGGCCGCGACACTACGGCAACGGCGAAGCGGTCCGAGTCGAGATCGCGGTATTTGTCGTCGGCGAGCACGTCGACGCCGTTCCACCAAAGGCGCTCGGCTCCGGCCGCTCCCGTCCAGATCGAAACGGGTCGAGACGAATGGGCGTTCAAGCGAGCGTCATGGACGAACGTCGTCGCATAGACGCACGCATGGTCGGCGGCGCTCAAAAATGCGCCGAAGTCGACCCAGGCGAACGGAGACACCGGAGGCAGCATGCGCCAGCGCCGCGGGCGGTGATCTTTGCCCTCGTAATCGCGCGTGAGATTCAGCGGCTGGGACTGCCCGGCCTCGGGTTCGTAGCGCGTGGTGAAACCCGCCTTCCCGTCGTTGTCGAACGGGCCGAGCAGGATCCATCGATCGATGTATCCAAGCCGTGCAATCCGCGCGCGAGCCCCTTCCAGATCGCCGCGCCGCCGGCGGGCGTAGGCTTGCAAGAGAGCGGCGTACGCGCGCACCGCGGGCGGCTCGCGATCGTCGATGGCGACTTCTCGCAAGACTTCTTCCACCGCGGCGGGGTCGGCTGCGTCCCACTCCGCCCAGACCTTACGAAGCGCCACATAGGCCAAAGGACCTCGCGCCGAGAGCACTTCGGCATGGATTGCCGACAGACGTCCCAGCACCTCCGAGGAATCGCCGCGGGCCGACGGCGCGGGGAGGCCCAGGGCGACGGATGCGACCACCCACGCGAAGACGACCAAGCGAAGCAATTTCACCAGCAGGCCTTGGAGATCTGACTTTGTTGCGGCGCGCGGTGCGTCGTCAAGCGCGACGGTCCCGCGCCGCCGGCTCGGCTCCACTTCGGTCGTCTCCGCGCGTACGGGATGCACCGGCGCCGTTTCCAATGGCAGAGAGTCGCGATCGCGCTATGTGTCAAACGACCCGCCCCCCGTGGCGGTGCGGACCCGCGCATGCACTCTGCCCATGAGATGACGAACCCCGCCGTAGTCGCGTCGTCCGCTGCGGGAGCCTCGGGCCCTGCGCCGCAGAGCATGGTCGCCTCTGCACCGAGATACAGCCAACTTCGCGGCCTCGTCAAGACGCTGCGCCCCCACCAGTGGGTCAAGAACCTGTTCGTTCTCGCCCCGATGTTCTTCCACAAAGACGTATTTCTTTCGACGGCCCAGGGGCCCGCGCTCAACTTGACCGTCACCGGACGTGCACTGGCCGCGACCGGGGTCTTCTGCTTGCTCGCCGGAGCCATCTACACGATCAACGACCTCGTCGACGTGGACGCCGACCGGATCCATCCGGTCAAGCGCTTGCGTCCTATCGCGAGCGGTCAGGTCTCGGAGCCGATGGCGCGCGGGCTCGCGACCGGGCTCGTCCTAGCGTCGGTCGGCATCGCCTACCTTCTCGCGCCGATGCTCGCGTGGGTGGCCGCACTCTACCTCGTCGAGAACCTGGCCTATAGCTTCAAGCTGAAGAAAATCGCGTTCATCGACGTGAGCCTCATCGCGGCCGGCTTCGTGTTGCGCGTGCTTGCTGGAGGCATTGCGACGGACGTGCACGTATCCGGATACTTGCTGGCATGCACGGCCCTGCTGGCGCTCTATTGCGGCTTCGGAAAGCGTCGCCATGAGCTCGCCCTCGAAGGCGCGGGACGGCATCGGACCTCACTCGAGGCGTATACCCCCCGGTCGCTCAATGGGGCTCTCGCCGTCACGGGCACGGCAACCGCTCTCACGTACGTCGCCTACACGCTCGACCCGTCGACCCGCGCGGCGTTCAACTCCGAGTACCTCTGGCTGACAGCGCCGTTCACCGTGTTCGGTCTCGTTCGCTTTCTCTTTCTCGTGAGCGGCCGGGCCGGGCGCGGGGTCCGAGCCGAGTCCCCCACCCAGGAGATGTTGCGCGACGTTCCCTTCGTCCTCACCCTCGTGATCTGGACGATGGTGGTGGTAGCCATCGTGTACAAGCTGCGGCCGAGCGCCTGACCGGACTCGTGATCTGAACCGATGAGGGATCGTGGCCATCGTGTACGAGCTGCGGCCGAGCGGCTGCCCTCACAGCGGAATACTGGACGCCTACCACGCGCTGAAGCATCGTGCGGAAAATGCGCGCCGGAGACTCGTCGCTCGCCGCCCGACCCGGCGCCTGGAACGAACTGGCGCTCACGCTTCCCGTATTTTTGACCTACCAGATCGGCGTGGTGTTCCTCAATGTTCGGAACGCCACGGACCTGGTCACCGAGCGCTTGCTCCAGGTCTCGCACGGAGACCGACGGGCGTACCTCGAGATCACGGCAGCCGTCGGCCTTGCGACGATCGCCGTCTTCGCGGCGCTGGGGCGGGGACAGGTGATCCGTTTCGGCAAACTCGTGCAGACCTGCGTCGAGGGGGCCACGTATGCCATGGCCATGGGCACCGCATCCTCGTGGGTGGTCGGCAAACTGTTCGCCGGACCCCGTGCGGCGGTGGTCAACGGACCATTGTCGGGAGTGGTGATGTCGCTCGGCGCGGGATTTTACGAAGAACTGGCGTTCCGGGTTCTCTTGTTCGGGTTGGGCGCGAAACTGCTCGTGTGGGCATTCTGCGGTCAACGCGTCGCGTTCGTGCGTGAAGCACCGCCGCTCGACCTCGGGGCGATGGTCGTCATGTCGATCTGGGCTATCGTCAGCGCCGCGGTGTTCAGCGGCATGCACTACGTCGGGCCGCTCGGCGATCCGCCTGACGTGCGGTCCTTCGTGGCGCGCGCCGTCCTGGGCATCGCCCTCACGCTCGTCTACAGCACGCGCGGCTTCGCTGCGGCGGTCTGGACGCACGCGCTCTACGACATCTGGGTGCTCGTCTGCTGAGCGGTCCCCGCGTGGCCAACTCAGTGGGCCGAGGATGTGTCATCCCTCTTCGGGCCCTCGTTGTAGCCGCGGGGACGGTACTTGGGATTGACACCCTGGTACTCGTCGCCGTTCGCCACGATATCGTCGACCAGGTACTTGAACCATGAATCAGGATAGCCGTCGGCGGCGGTCTGCAGATCGCGTCGCGCATCCGTGTCCTCGCCGAGCTGCTTTTCGTCCCACAGACACTGCAGGCCGAGCGCGATGAGGCTCATGTCGTTCGGACCGAGCGAGAACCCGCGCAGGTAGTGGGGGAGCGCGTCGGGCGCCCGGTGCAGTCGGCAAAGGGTATCGCCGATGTACACGTTGGCCATCGGCCAGGTGGGTGCGAGATCCAGAGCGACCCGGTTCGATGCGAGGCGGCCCTGCAAGTCGCCCCGTGCTCCGAGCATCACCGAATAGTTCAGATGCGCCTTGGCACTCCTCGGTACCGCTTTGCGCGTCGCGTCCCAGAATACCAGGTCGTTGGTGTAATCGAACGCGTGCCGGCGCGCTGCGAAGCTCTGAAACCCGACAAATGCGACGAGCAACATGAGGATGGAAGGAAACCAGCGCGTAGCGTACGCGGTACGCAGCCAGTGGGCGAACCAGAGGGCCAGCAGAATCGACGATCCGACGACCGGGAAATACCAAAAGCGCTCCGCCCGAACGGTGGGAAGCACGACGGGGATGTTCGAAACGGGGATGTACGATACGACGATCCAGGCCATCGCGAACGCGACGATCGAAAGGCGATCGACGACCGAGCGCGCCGTCTCACCGGACTGCAACGCCCGACGCGCTGCAAGGGCGCGCGCGCGCGAATGCCACGCGGCCATGATCGCGAGCACCGGACAAGCCAACAGCGGCACAATCATCGCCGCGGCCCCGATGACGCTCTCGGGGAAGACGAGGCGTGAGGGGACGGGCTCCTGGGGCGCGGAGTAGTCCCCCGAGAGCGTCCACGGCACGAGCACCTGAGCGAGACCGCGCGCGTAGACGCGAAGGGCCGCTGCGACCCGAAACGGCGTTGACGCTTCGATGAGCGGGTTGTTGAGCGGATCGTGCGGCAGCATCGGCTGCGCATACCAGCGCAGCGCAGCGGCGAATGCCCGACGCGCAAGGGACCTGCCGGCATTCGCCTCCGCCGTGAGTTCATGAGGAGTGACGACGGGAAACCATCGGCGGCGCATCTCGACGTAAAAGACGAATGCCGCGCCGGTGGCCGCTAATGCCGCGGCGGCACGAAGCCAGCGTCGAGGCCGATCGACGTGCGTCATCGGACTGGTGAGCAGCGCCGCCAGTGGCGCAAGCGGCACGATGCACAGCGCGCTCTCTTTGGAATACAGCCCCAACAACGTCGCGAAGGCGAGCGCCCATGGCATCGTCGAGAGCGGCAAAGTCAACGCCAGAAGAGCGGCGAGCACACCGGTGCCACCGAGCACGTCCGCGAGCCCGACGACGCCGCTCACCGCCTCGGTGACGATGGCGGCGGCGACGAACAGCCCCCCGGCGAGCCACGCGGTCAGTCGGTCGCGCGTCCAGCGAAGAACGAGGAGCACCACGAGCGCGCCATTGAGCCCATGAAGCAGGACGTTGACGTAGGCCAGCGGAAACGCGCTTTGGTCCCTCGCCCCCAGCTTCCAGAGGGCTCGCCAGATGACATCCGGAAGCGGCCGGTAGGAACCGATCGTGCGGTCCGGGGTCAGCCCCCAAAAGTCACGCTTGAAGGCCTGCAGCCAGCCGATTGAAGCCCCGCGATCGACGCTTGCGCGTACGTAGGGATTCGCGAGAAGGGCTTCCTGCTCGTCGAATATGAAATTGGTTGCCGGATGGCGCGTGTACAGCACCATGGAGAGGAAACAAGTCGGCACGAGTGCCGTCAAAAGCGTCGGATCCTCGGCGAGGAAGTAATCTCGCGTGCGAGTGAATACGTTTCGCTTCGGAATCTCGGGAAGCGGCTCGAACGCAGTGGTGGAGGTCGGCTCGGGTGAGGTCACGGCTCAGCTGCACACGGTTCCATGAGTCGGCGAGGTCGCGGCGTCGGTGACAGGGATCGTCGCCGGTGGCCACCCGAAACTAGCTTAGCCGTGCGCCTGGGGCTTGCGCAGTCCGGTAGCGAGGCAGAGCGCCACGAGCATGCCCAGCGAGGCGACCGCGTAGGGAGCTCGGGCGCCGATGCTTCCGTAGAGCCAGCCCCCCATGGCCGGGCCGAATGTGCGCGCCAAACTGGCAACCGACTGATTGGTGCCGAGCGTTCCTCCTTGACGATCGGGGGGCGCACGCCGCGAGATGAAGGCCGACGTCGCGGGTTGCGTCAGGCCATTGCCGAGCGCGAGAACGCCGCCCGACGCGAACAGCAGCGGATGCGACGCGCTCGACCCGGCCACCACGAACCCGGCGAACGCCAACGCTTGGAGGATCGTGCCGGCACGAATCAGAACGGCTTCGTCGAAGCGCGGCGCCAAGACGCGAACGAGGCCCCCTTGCACCAGCGCAGCGACGATGCCGATGAAGGCCAAGACGTACCCCGTTCCGCGTTCGTCGATGCCAAAGATGTCCGAGCAGAAGAAGGTAAAGGTCTGATCAAGGTTCGTGAAACTCAGGATGACGAGGAAGTTCACGGCGATCGCGAGCCCCACACCGGGCAGAGCGAACGTCCCTCGCATCGCGTCGAGATTGAGCGGAGTCATGCTTCTCGGCGAGCGGGTCGCGCGGGCGGCACGCGGAAGCGACTCGCGGACCCCCAAGGACGCCCAAACGAGGTTGACCGCGCTCAGTCCGGCCGCGACGAAGCAGGCCACGGCGCCATGGCGCCCCGAGATCTGAATCTTCGACAGTACTCCGCCTATTCCCGGGCCCAGGATGAATCCAAGCCCGAACGCCATGCCGATGAGTCCCATTCCTTTGGCCCGCTGTTCGGGCTTGGTCACGTCCGCGATGTAGGCGCTGGCGGTTCCCAGGTTGGCCGTTGCGATCCCCCCGAACGTCCGAGCGGCGAACAGCCACAGCACGCTGTGCCCCCAAGCGAGCCCGCCCCCGAGAACCGCCATGGTCAGGGCGGTACCCGCAATCGACCAGAGCAGTACCGGGCGTCGGCCCACGCGATCGGAGACCCGACCCCAGACCGGCACGAACACGAATTGCATGAGCGAGTAGACCGAACCGAGCAGGGTTGCGACGAACTCGCTGACGCCGAAGGTGTCGCGCGCTTCTTTCGCCAGGAACGGAAGGACGAGCCCAAAACCCAAGAGGTCCACGAGCACCGTCAGGAAGATGGCGCCAAGGCCCGGGGCCGATTTCATGGACAAGGCGGCGCCACTATAGCGGGTTCGGGCCCAACCGCCCGCGAGGGTCGCCTCAGATCGTGGTGCGTCTTTGCGCGTGAAAAAATACCTCGCGATTGCCCTTGGGGCCCGGCAGCACGCTGTCGCATTGCCGCCGGAGATCGAAGCCCGCCAGCTGGGCCGACTGGGCGGCCGCCGCCACGGCGCGTGCGCGACTCTCGTCGTCGCGAACGACGCCGCGACAGCGCGACGCCTCCGCGCGACCCACTTCGAACTGCGGTTTGACCAACATGACCAGATCGCCGCCCTCTCGAGTGCAAGCCGCGATCGCCGGCATCAACTTGCCCAAACCGATGAACGAAGCGTCGACGACGGTGAGATCCGCCACGCCACCGATATCCTGCGCGGTGAGCGTGCGCGCATTCGTGCGTTCCATGACGACGACGCGGGCGTCCTGACGCAGCTTGTGCGCGAGTTGGCCGTAGCCGACGTCGACGGCGACGACCGTCGCCGCTCCCCGTTGCAGCAGACAATCGGTGAACCCACCGGTCGAGGCACCGAGGTCGAGGCAACGGCGTCCGGTGATGTCGAGCGCCCATGCATCGAGCGCCCCCGCGAGCTTCACTCCACCCCGAGAGACGTAGGGGTGATCGGCCTTTCGGACCTCAACGGCGGCATCTTTCGGCGTGAGGGCGCCGGCCTTGTCGACGCGGACGCCATCCACGGACACGTCGCCGGCGAGGATGATGCCCTGCGCGCGCGCGCGCGACGGCGCGAGCCCACGCGCGACGAGCAATTGGTCGAGGCGGATTCGGTGCACGTCGGTCGGACGCCTGCGCGCTTGCGCCGCGTCAGTCTCCGATCAGCCGGTACTTGTGCAATTTTTCGATGAGGGCGGGCCGCGACACGCCAAGCCGCCGCGCCGTTTCACTCTGGTTGTGCCCGGCGCTCTCGAACGCTTCCGCGATGAGCGTGCGCTCGAAGGCCTCGACTCGAGCACGCAGCGGGTGCCCCGGGCCGGGGTCGCCGGCCGCCATCAGCGTCACGGAAGCTTGCGACGAGCCCTCGGACAGCGATCGCCACAGAGCGAGGGTGATGCGCTCGTCGGGCGCGAGAGCCAAAAGACGAGCGATCGTATTCTCTAGCTCACGCACGTTGCCCGGCCACACGTTGGCGCGAAGCGCCTCGACGAGCGCCGGCTCGACGTCGACGGCCCCCATCCCGTAGCGGTCGGCATACCGTCGGACGAACGCGCGAACGAGCGGCTCCACGTCTTCGATGCGCTCGCGCAGCGAAGGAACGCGGATGGGCACCACGTTGAGGCGGTAGTACAGGTCCTCGCGAAACCGACCGGCCTTGACGTCGGCGGCGAGGTCGCGATTGCTGGCGGCGATCAGGCGCACGTCGACGTTCTCGGCGCGCCCGCCCAGCTGCTGGACCTCGCCCGATTGCAGCGCCCGCAACACCTTGGCCTGGATCGCGAGAGGCAGCTCGCCGATTTCGTCGATGAAGAGTGTCCCTCGGTTCGCCTGTTGAAAGTAGCCCAAGCGCGCCGACTGTGCGCCCGTGAAGGCGCCTTTGGTGTGTCCGAAGAGCTCCGCTTCGGCGAGATCGCTGGGGATTGCCGCAGCGTTGAACCGAACGAGCGGCTTGTCGGCGCGGCGGGAGTGCGCGTGCAAGGCGCGGGCGAGCACGTCCTTGCCGGCGCCGCTCTCACCCGAGAGAAGAACGGTCACGTCCTTCGGTGCCACCCGCGCGACGACGTCCATCACACGCTTCATTGCGGGGCTGTCTGCGACGATCTCCCCACCGAGCGCAGCCTCGGTGCGCAGTCGCGCATTTTGCAGGCGCAGATCGCGCCACTCGCTGGCGCGACGCACGGCGAGCACCAGCTCGTCCGGATCGAACGGTTTCGGGATGTAGTCGAATGCACCGGACTTCATCGCGGCGACGGCCACCCGCTCCGAACCGTGCGCGGTCAGGATGAGCACCGGGACGCTCGGGTCGCTCGCCCTCATGCGCGCAAGCACCTGCATTCCATCCATTCCGGGCATCGCGAGATCCGTAAGGACGACGTCAGCCCCGCGGGCGTCGAACGCCGAGAGGCCGCTCACTCCTCCGTCGCAGGCCTCGACCACAAGACCTGCGTCGCTCAGCACGGCCTCGAGCGTGAACCTCAACGACGCGTCGTCGTCGATCACGAGCACGCGGCTCATGTACTCAACATTCGCACCGGATCCGACTCCGGAGCTTCCCTGTCTGCAACGTCGGTCTGGATCGGGCGCCGCGGATTGGGAAGGCGAAGACAGGGCGTGGCCTTGGTGGGTAGCCTGAGGGAAACCGTCGTCCCCGCTCCGGGCGCGCTCTTGAATTCGAGCCGGCCGCCGTGCTGCTCGATGAGACCCCGGGCGACGGCCAGCCCGAGGCCGGAGCCGCCCTCCTTCGTAGTGAAATAGGGCTTACGGATGCGCTCGATCACTTCGGGCGTCATTCCAAGGCCTTGATCGCACACCGTGATGCGAGCGCCCTCCGCGTCGCGTGCGACCGTGATCGTGACACTCCCGCCGGGAGACGATGCCTGGATCGCGTTGAGTACGATATTGAGCAGCGCCTGACGAAGCCGCCGGACGTCCGCGTCCACTACCAGCGCCTCGTCACCGGACACCTGGAGCATCACGCCCGCATCCTCGGCACGAGCTTCGAGAAGCACCGCGAGCTCGCGCGCGACTTCGTGCACGCGGGTCGGGGCGAGGGTCAGGTCCTCGAGCCCGCGGGAGAACGAGAGGAATCCGTCGACGACCGACTGGAGTCGGTCAGCTTCGGCCGCGACGATCGCCAGTCGCTCCGCGGTCTTGGGATCCGTCGCGTTGCGAGCCATGTGCGTCGACAGCCCTTTGATGGCGGCGAGCGGATTCTTGACCTCGTGCGCAAGGCGCGCGGCCATCCCTTCGAGCGCACGGGTGCGATCCTCGTTTTCGGAACACAGCTCCTCGCGTCGCTCCGCCAGTTCGAGCGCAGCGCGTTCGTAGCCGCGCGTCATCATGCATCCCATGCGATAGACCCCCACCATCGTGAAGAGCACGGCCAGCAGCGTCACGATGACGTATTCCGGACTCGCCCAGCCGGCCGACGGCTGGAGCGGCGCCCCCCACTGTCCAAGCGACGTGCGCGACAGGATGGCGAGAGCGACAAAGCACCCAAGAAACGCGAGGATGATGAGCGAGCGCAACCACGGCGGATCCCGCAAGGCGATCGCGGCCGCCGTGATCGTGACCGCGCTCGTCACGAGAAGCGGACTCGCAAGCCCCCCCGTCGTCGCGAGCAGAGCGAAGTAACTCGCCGAGCCGAGCACGAAGGACAAGGCCTTGACGACGAAACTCTGCCACCAGATTCGAGCCGCCAAGAGCGATCCGAGGACGAGCACGGCGAGCACTTGAACGAGGGCACGAGGCCCCGATTCGCCGCGCACGACGAGAAGCGTCAAGACCAGGACGTTGAACAGGAGAAACCACGTGAGCCGCCAGCGGGCCGTCGCATGACCCATCTCATCGAAGATTCGCCGCCGCAGCGCTTCGAATCGCACACGGTCGCGCTGTTGGTGGGCGGGCCCGGGCGCAGCGATGGTCATCTTCGAACAATTGCAGCAAATCCCGTGCGCATGCGCCAGTGCGGCATCCTTACGGGAAAGCGCCACCCAGCAACTGTCCGGATTCGGACAGTTGCCGTCCTTCGCTACGCGCCGGAAGGCGCGAATTCCACTCGCGCGGGTCCATCGAGAAGTCCTCGGCCGCGCGCGCGCGCGAATAGCTCGTCAATGGCGGCCCGCACGTCCGGGGGTGCCTCGATCGTGTCGGCATTGGCATACATGGCCAGATAGCGATCGAGCAGCTTGGGGTCGAGATCGAGATCGGTGCGAGACTCGCGATCGAGCAGGGCTTGCATGGTTTCGGCCCGGTGGGCCAGCGACCAGGCAATCGACGACCTCACCAGACGCGACACGTGGGCGATGCTCGCCGGCCCGAGACCGCGCCGAATGGCGTTTCCGCCCAAAGGCAGCGGCAGCCCTCCGGTCGTGAGCGCCCAGCGTTCTCCGAGATCGCACACGGCAGCCAGCCCCTCGCGAGCGTACGTGAGTCGGCCCTCGTGGATGATCAACGCGGCTTCGACGTCGCCGGAACGGACAGCGTCGAATGCAAGCGCGTAGGGCGCAATAGGCACAACGACCGGCTCGAACTCGGACAGCAGCAACCGTAGCACGACGTACGACGTGGTCCGCAAGCCGGGAACCGCGATGCGCCGGCCACGGAGCGACTCGAGTTCGCGCGCCTGCCGAGCGACCACGACGGGGCCGTAACCGCGACCGACCGACATGCCGTGCGGCAGCAGCAGATAGTCTCGGGCGATCGAGGGCCACCGGGCGACGGACACCGCCAACACGTCGATGTCGGCCGCGGCGGCGCGAGCGTTGAGGGCTTCTGTGTCGGCGCGCTCCGCTTCGAAGATGAAGTTCTCGGGGTCGATCTTGCCCGAGAGCAGCGGCCAAAACATGAACAGGTCGTCGCTGTCCGGCGAGAACGCGAGTCGAACGCGAGTCGGCGGGGTGGCCATGGGTGACGAAGCGTAGCCCGGTCTTGAGCTACGGTGTCGAGATGCGCTTCGCCGTCGTGCGCTCCCCGGCTCCGTCGACCGCCCCCAACCGCTACGTACGCCTCGTCGACGCGCAGGCATTCGCTCTCGACGCTGCGCCGTGGCTCGGCGGCCGCGAGACCGGAGAGTCGTGGACGTGGAGCGACGGCGATCTGCGATGCCCCGTGCGTCCATCCAAAATCGTTTGCGTTGGCCGGAACTACGCGGCACATGCTCGGGAACTCGGCAACGCCATTCCGGCCGAGCCCCTGCTGTTTCTCAAGCCACCGTCGGCGCTCGTCGGTCCCGGATCCGCGGTGAATCTTCCACCCGAGAGCTCACGGGTCGAACACGAGGCTGAGCTCGCCGTCGTGGTCGGGCAGCGCGCCAAGAACGTCGCACCCGCCGCGGCACTGGGGTACGTGTTCGGCTACAGCTGCGCGTGCGATGTGACGGCCCGCGACCTTCAGCGGCGTGACGTGCAGTTCACTCGGGCGAAGGGGTTCGACACGTTCTGCCCCGTCGGGCCGTGGATCGAGACCGGCATCGACCCGGGCGCAGTGCGCGTTCGCTGCACGGTCGGCGGCGCGCTACGGCAAGACGGCGCGACGTCGGAGATGCTGTTCGACGTGCCGACCCTCGTCGCCTTCGTCAGTCGGATGATGACGCTCGAGCCTGGCGACGTCCTTCTGACGGGCACGCCCGAGGGAACGGGCCCGATCGAAGCGGGCGACCGGCTGGAGGTCGAGGTGAGCGGGATCGGCGCGCTGCAGATCCGCGTGGAGAGATGACCGGTTGCGTCCGACGATCGCGGGTGCATTCGTCGTGGCAACGGTCGGCCTCGCCCTCGCTGTCGCCGTCGTGCGGCGCGGTCGGGGAGAGGGGGCGCGCTGCGGAAGCCTATTCGTCGCACGCGGCGTTCGTTGCGTGCCTCCGGAATCCGGAAGCTGCCCCCCTCCACTCGAGTCGACGACGCATGGCTGCGATGCGCCCGACGTGCGAGTGTTCGTCGCGGAGGCCTCGATTCCGATCGGGGCTTCGGACTGGGAAGCGGAGGGGCGCGTCGTCGCCCACACGGCCCACGTCTCTGCGTTTCGGATGGCCGCCTTCGAAGCGACGCGCGGTCAATGGGGAGACACCGACGACCCGGCGCGTGCGGCAACCGGGATGACTCGCCTCGAAGCCGCCGCCTTCTGCGCCGGGCGCGGAGGTCGCTTGCCCACAGAGGACGAGTGGATGATTGCCGCAGCGCCAGCACTCGCCCCTCCGCGCCGGTACCCTTGGGGCGACACGGGCGCCGTCTGCCGCCGCGCGGCCTGGGGGTTGCTGACCGGCCCGTGCGCGGTTGGCGCGGACGGTCCCGACACCGTCGGCTCGCACCCCGACGGCGACTCACCGCTCGGCCTTCACGACCTCGCCGGAAACGTAGCCGAGTGGGTCGCCCCGGGACCGTTCGAACCAGGGGGCGCAGGGGTCGGCATCGCCAAAGGCGGCTCGTGGCAGAGTAGCCTGGCGAGCGACCTGCGAATCTGGGCTCGGCTGGAGATCGAGGCCGAGTCGAGCGACTCTCGCGTGGGGGTGCGATGTGCCTATCCTATCGATTGAGGCTTGCGCTAACCTAATCCGTCCCAATGACGTGCGCGGTGCTGTCGATCGGGACTGAGTTGACACGCGGGGAGCTCGTCAACTCGAACGCAGCCTGGCTGAGCTCGGAGCTGACCGCCCTTGGTTTCGAAGTCGTCGAGCACGCCGTCATCGACGACGACTTCACGCGAATCGGCGAGGCTCTGCTGCGGCTTTCGGTGCGAGCGCGGGTGGTGGTGGCGACCGGAGGGCTGGGCCCGACCACCGATGACCTGACGGCGAGGGCCGTCGCAGGAGCCTTGGGCATGCCGCTGGTCCGCGACCAGGCGACCCTCGAGCACATCCGAAGGCGTTTCGAACGGGCCCAGCGGACGATGAGCGCGTCGAACGAGAAGCAGGCCGATTTTCCCGAAGGGGCCGACATCCTGCCCAATCCAATCGGTACGGCACCGGGCTTCGGGGTCAAGGTCGGCGATTGCGCGGGGTACTTCATGCCGGGCGTGCCGCGCGAGATGAAGCGAATGTTCGAGGACCAGGTGGCTCCGCGCATTCGAGCGCTCGCGCCCGACACATCCTTCCAATCGCGATTGCTCACGTTCGGACTTCCCGAAAGCGTGATTGGTGAAAAGCTTGCGGGAATCGAAGAATTCTACCCGGGCGTGACCCTTGGGTATCGGGCGCATTTCCCCGAAATCGAGGTGAAGGTGCTGGCGCGAAGCACGTCCCGAGCGACCGCGCGCACGCTCTGTGACCGGGCGACCATGGAGGTCCGTTCCCGCCTAGGAGGCTGCATCTACGGCGAAGCGGAGGAGACGTTTGCCGGCGTGATCGGGCGCGCGTTGCGGGCGAGGGGATGGACCCTCGCGATCGCGGAGTCCTGCACCGGCGGCCTCGTCGGAGAGATGTTGACCGCCGAGCCGGGCGCAAGCGACTTTCTGCTGCTCGACGCGGTGACCTACGCCAATAGCGCGAAATCGCGCGTGCTCGGCGTCGACGAAGAAACGATCCGCTGGCACGGCGCGGTGAGTCCGGAGGTCGCCGAGGCGATGGCCCGGGGCGCCAAACGCATCGCGGCGGCCGACGTGGCGCTCGCCCTCACGGGCATCGCCGGACCCGGCGGAGGGAGCGAAATCAAGCCGGTCGGTACGGTCTACATGGCCCTCACGCGCCCGGACGGAACGACCGACGTTCAGCACCGGGTCTTCAGCGGGGACCGCGAGCAAATACGAACGCTCGCGTCGTACGCCGGCCTGCAGATGGTGCGAGAGCTCTGCGCGTCGCGCATCGGGGAACGCACGGCGGAAACCTCCGGTGTCGAGCGCTCTTGAGCGCGGCAGCGGATCCTGACAAGAGCGCGATTCGCGCGTTCGTCGCCCTCGACCTGCACCCGATGGGCGTGCGTCGAATCGGACGCGTCGCAGAACGTCTGAGAATGTCGAGCGGTGCGCCCAGCGCAACGTGGACGCCGCCCACCAAGATTCATGTGACTCTCAAATTCATCGGCCAACTGCCGACATCAACGGTAGAGCCGCTACAAAAGGCGATCGGCCTGTTGATCGATGGGAAAGCGGCGCCGATGGTCGGCGAGATCGGCCTGGACGCGTTTCCTTCGATGCGTGAGGCCCTCGTGGTCGTCGCGACACTCTCCGATCCGAAGGGAGAGTTGGCTCACTGGGCGCGTCGACTCGACGACCGCGCCGCCCTGCTCGGCATCGCGAGGGAAACGCGCGCGTTTCGCCCGCACGTGACGTTGGCGCGACTGAAGCGCGCGTACGACGCACGGCGATGGCTCCGGCCGGAGCTGGCCGGTGGGGCCGGCGAGTGCATCGCTGCGACGCTTACTTTGTACCGGAGCGTTGTCGGCCTGGAGGTCTCGGCGTACGAGGCGCTTGCGCGTTTCGCATTTGCGTCGTCCTAGCGACCGCGAACTCGACCTCTCGAGCTCTGATCTCACTCTCGACCTCGACCTAAACCTTACCTAAACCCCGACCCCGACCCCGACCTTTCTGTTCTACGCATTTCCCGTTCGGCGAGATGTCGCTGAACGCCTACGGTTCG
>Ga0187863_10000451_pt1 | contig 35121 bp, 26 predicted proteins | sample June2016WEW_11_1_FD_132975 | JGI IMG/M metagenome (GOLD analysis project Ga0187863, IMG submission 132975) | Peatland microbial communities from SPRUCE experiment site at the Marcell Experimental Forest, Minnesota, USA - June2016WEW_11_10 | ecosystem: Environmental > Terrestrial > Soil >...
ACCGGAGTAGCCGAGGCGGCGCAAGGCACCACGCGCGGCGCCACCGACACCCAGAAAGCTTCGCAGCAGTTGGTCGAAACCGCCAACCAGCTTCGCCGTCTGGTCGAGCAGTTCAAGATCAACACGGGCAGCAGCGGCTATGGCATTGGCGGCGGCGAGCCTGCGCGCACCCGAGCGGCTCATGCCTAGAGCGCGCTGACAAGGCGACGAGGAGCGGCTTGAAGCTAGGGAAACAGATCGGCAACGGATTTGGCATCGTGCTGGCCACCATGGCGGTCAGCGCAACCGTCATCTACCCCAACGTCACGCGCATGGCGCGAATTGGATCCTACATCGTCGAAACCCGCGTTCCCACCATCACCACAGATTATGACTTGGCGATGAATCTGGAGCTGACCCAGACCCGCTCCCGCGACGTGATTCTCGCCAACGGCGATCCCGCCGCAGTGGACAAGGCCAAGCAGAGTTGGGAAATACAATGGGCCCTGGTTGCTCGGGACCTGGCAAAGGAACAGGAGTATAGCGTTCATTGGGTGCTCCAGGCGAATCGTGACCGCCTCGCCTTCGTCCAATCCGAAGCCCCCACACTGCACCAGGACCAGGCCAAGCTTTTTGTTTTTGCCGCTGAAGGATCGCCGGCGGGAATCAAGCAAGCCCGAAACATGCTCTACACCGCAACCAAGCCGCGCACCGACGCGATCAAAGCCAAGCTCGCCGAAATGCGGGAGTCGCGCACGGTGTTAATGGGCCACGAAGGCGCGGAGTTGCAGTCCGCCGGCCATGCCGTGATGCTGAGCCTGGCCCTTTCCTTTGCCGTCGCCCTGGGCATCGGCATCACGGTCGCCGTGTTCCTGACCCGGCGCATTTCCCATGGACTGCAACGCTTGACCCGCATGATTCAGGACATTGCCGACGGCGAAGGCGACGTCACCAAGCGCCTCGAGATCGCCGGTGGGTTCTCCAACGACGAACTGGGTGAAGTCAGCCGCCTCTTCAACCTCTTCATGGACAAATTGCAGGGACTTCTGCGCGGCGTCGTCGCCCATACTCATAAGCTTACCGTGGCCAGCGATCAGTTGCTCGAAGCCAACCAGCAGATCACCGCCAACTCCGGGGAAACCGCGGTCCAGGCGAATGCGGTGTCCCGCGTCACCCAGCAGGTCAACCAGAATCTGCAGAGCCTTTCCGCCGGCGCCGGGGAGATGACTTCGACCATTCAGAGTATCGCGGCCAATACCACGGAAGCGGCCAAAGTGGCCGCCACGGCCGTCAACGCAGCCCAGGCTGCCAACGCCACCGTGAGTAAACTCGGTCAGTCCAGCGCCGAGATCGGCTTGGTCATCAAGGTCATCACTTCCATCGCGCAAAAGACCAACCTGCTCGCCCTGAATGCCACCATCGAAGCCGCTCGCGCTGGAGAAGCGGGCAAAGGTTTCGCCGTCGTCGCCAACGAAGTCAAAGAACTCGCCAAGCAGACGGCCAAAGCCACGGAAGACATCGGCCATAAAATCACCGCGATTCAAGTGGACACAAAAGATGCGGCAGCCGCGATTGAAACCGTAAGCGGGGTCATTCACCAGGTCAACGACATCTCCGCGACCATCGCAGCTGCAGTCGAAGAGCAGAGTGCCACTACGAATGAAATGAGCCGCAACACCACCGAAGCCGCCACAGGAGCCGGCAACATCTCGGTCAGCATCCGCGGAGTGACACAGGCCGCCGAGGGCACATCGTCCCGCGCCCAGGAGTCGCAAAAAACGGCCCAGGACTTGGCCTCCATCGCCGCCGAGATGAGCAAGCTTATGGCTCAGTTCAAGATCGAGCGCCGCGATCCCCGCATCGATGTGGCCCTGCCCGTCCGCATGACCGCAACCGACTCCTCTGGAATTCCACTCGACTACGAAGTCATCACCGTCAATGTCAGCCGCCAGGGAGCTCAGTTGAGAGGCATCCGGGGAAAACTGCGCGCCGGCAGCAAACTCTCTCTCGCCCGCGGGAGTCGGCAGGAAGAATTTGTCCTCCAGTGGACGGGCGCGGACAATACCGCCCGCGCCGGCCAGATCGGAATCGCCGCTCTCGCCTCTGACAGTTTGTTTTGGGATGACGTGCTCGGGGCGAATTCTCCAGCCCAAACCTCCAGCCCGGGAAGAAGCCGTTCCACCGACATTTCAGCGAAGCCCAGAACCTTGGCGCGTGGAGCCTGAACGCATGCAGCCTACAGATAAAGATGAAGATAACGATAAAGAGACGGGCATAACTCGGCGATGACTCGAATCCGCGTTCTCGTAGTCGATGATTCGGTGGTGATCCGCAAAGTGCTCTCCGACACTTTGTCGGGCGACCCGGCGCTGGAAGTTGTCGGCGTGGCCAGCGACGGCCGCATCGCCCTGGCGAAAATTCCCCTGCTTAAACCCGACATCGTGACCCTCGACGTCGAGATGCCGGTCATGAACGGCCTGGAAACGCTCACCGCTTTGCGCAAGCTTTATCCCAAGCTGCCGGTCATCATGTTCAGCACGCTCACCGAGCGCGGAGCGGCCGCCACGCTCGATGCCCTCTCGCTCGGCGCCTCCGATTACGCCACCAAACCCAGCAACACCGGCAGTCCCGCGGTCGCCATCGAACGCGTGCGCGCCGAACTCGTCCCCAAGATTAAGGCGCTGTGCCGAGTTTCGGCTCCACTGAAACTGCTGCCGCTGCCCCAGGCCCGTGTGGCGGGCAAGCCTCGCCCTCGAACCCACCCGCGTATCGAAATCGTCGCCATCGGCACTTCCACCGGCGGTCCCAACGCCTTGGCCGAAGTCTTGCCGCTTATCCCGAAAGATTTTCCCGTACCCATCGTTGTGGTGCAACACATGCCTCCGATTTTCACGCGCCTTCTGGCCGAGCGGCTGGCCAGCCGCTCGTTTATTCCCATCGAAGAAGGCAGCGCGAACGTCGTCCTTTCCCAAGCCCACGCCTGGATCGCGCCCGGAAATTTTCACATGAAGGTTTGCCGGTCAGGCATGGCCTGCCGGCTGGATCTAAGCCAAGGTCCACCGGAGAACTCCTGCCGCCCCGCGGTCGACGTTTTATTTCGCTCGGTGGCTGCGGCCTATGGCGCCAACGTTCTCGGGGTGGTGATGACCGGCATGGGCTCCGATGGCGTTCTCGGCTCCCAGGCCATTCGCGACGCTGGCGGCAACGTCATCATTCAGAATGAAGCTTCCTCCGTGGTCTGGGGCATGCCCGGCCTGGTGCATGCCTCGGGGTTGGACGATGCCGCCTATCCTCTCGACCAGTTGGCCACAGAAATTAACCGCCGAGTCATGCAAAGCCGAAGCCCTTCCGTGCCGATGGAGATGAATAACTATGCCACGTTGGAGCCTCCCATAAAATGACGATTGCCCCCCAAACTGCTCCGGTTAACGCGCCGGTTCCGCCCGCCAAGGCCGAACCGTTGGATCCCATCTACCGCCAGATCCGCGACTTGGTCTACAAAGTCTCGGGTATCTTCAAGGCCGAAGAAAAACTTTACCTTCTGGCCGATGGCTGCGGGCGCCGCATGAAACAAGTCGCGGTCCGAACTCCGCGCGAGTATTGGGATCACCTCACCGCTCATCCCAACCGCGAAGCCGAACTCCGCCAGCTCTTGAACGAGATCACCATTGGAGAAACCTGCCTCTTCCGCAGCCAGCCTCAGCTCGACGCGCTGCGCAAAGTGATTCTGCCGGAGCTGGTCACCGAGAAAACCAAGCAGATCACCAAGCGCTTGCGCATCTGGAGCGCGGGCTGCTCCACCGGCGAAGAGCCTTACACTCTGGCCATGAGCATGATGGAAGAAAGCGACAAACTCCTGAAAGGCTGGACCGTGGAAATTCTCGCCACCGATCTCAACGACCGCTCCGTGGAAACCGCCAAGGCCGGCATCTACGGCGATTATGCCGTGCGCAACACCACCGATTATTTCAAACGCAAGTATTTCACCGCCGTCGACGATAAGAAACTGCAAGTGCGTCCCGAAGTCAAAAAACTCATCACCTTCAGCCGCCTTAACCTGCAGGACGATTCCAAGATGCTCTTCATGAAGGGCATGGACTTGATTTTCTGCTGCAACGTTTTGATTTATTTCGACGGCACCTCCAAGGCCAAGGTCGTGGACCACTTCTACAGCAATCTGAACTTCGGCGGATATTTTTTTCTCGGCACCTCGGAATCGCTCATGAAATTGAATGACAAGTTTCACCTCGTGCACTTTCCCGGCACCATCGCATACTGGAAACCATCCCTGAAAAGCGGCAAGCTATGAGCACAACTTCCCTGGCGGCGACCATTCACGAGCGCGTGGCCCGAATCGAGACCATGCCCAGTATTCCCACCATTTTCCTGCCGTTGCTGAAGTTGCTCAACTTGCCCCCCGACAAAGTGAAGCTCGATGACGTGGTCAAGCTGGTCTCTTACGACAACACTATCGCCGCGCAATGCCTGCGCGTCGCCAGTTCCCCTCTCTTTGGCCTGTCCAAGACGCCGGACTCCATCAAGGGAGCGGTGATCAGCCTGGGCCTGCGCCGGGTGGAGACCATCCTTCTCACTTGCTGCCTGGGCGATAGCTTCCCCGCCAAAGATTGGGCGCTCGATCCCACCACCTTCTGGCGGCACTCGCTGGGCTGCGCCATGGTCTGCCGGAAATTCGGCGACATGCTGGCCGCCGATAGCGACAAAGCCTACATGGCCGGCCTTCTCCACGACATCGGCTTCCTGGTCAACTGCATCGCCTTCCCCAAGGAATTCGCCATTGCCGAAGCCCGCGCCAAGGAAGAACAGGTTCCTCTCGACGAAGCCGAACTCGCCACCATGGGATTCACTCACTGCGACACGGGCCGCGCTCTGGCCGAAAAATGGAAGCTCGCCGACGATCTCGTGCAAGTGATCGCTCATCACCATGTTCCCGAACAAAGCACCGCAGCCCAGCCCCTCGTCGCTTTAGTTCACCTCAGTGATCTTCTCTGCCGCATGAGCAATATGGGCTACGGCTATTACGAGCGCCGGAAACTGGATTTGATCGCCGATCCCGCCTGGCCCATCCTCTTGAAGGAGTACCGCAGCCTCGAGGGCGTCGACCTCGTCCGCTTTACCTTCGAACTCGACGAAGCCGCTATCGAAGTCTTCCAGTTGGTATCCACCATCTTCGGAGGATCGGCGAAGTTGAACGCCTAAAATCGCAAAGCGGCCCGAGAATGCAGCCCACAGCTCGCTCCGAGCCTGCCTCGTCCCGTCGGGACTGGCAGGAGCTGAACCTCGTGCGTTAGGTTTTTGGAGAGTACTCCGGCCAGAATCACTCCACTCCAGCCGGGTGGGAGCGGCAGCCGCAATTGTCGTCCTGAGGAAGCGGAGTCTCTCGTGGAGCCGGAGACTCCCGACGAAGGATCTCTGCACTTGCCGGCAGTATCGGCGCCGCCACCACATTCACATGGTCCTTCGGCCGCAACGACCGCGGCCTCAGGAGGACAGGCGGTGTCTTTCGTAACCGGCTCGTAAGCCGTGAGGGAAAGAGGGAAAGACCCGGCCCCGGGAGGGCGGAAGACAACTTCTTACGCGAGCACACTTCCAGCCGCGCCGTCACGCTAAAACAACACGGCCTGGCCGTGAGAAGCCGCCTCTAGCTGTGGATCTGCAGCGTAACAATGACCGGCATATTCTCAAACACCAGCCTGATCTCAAGTCTCGGGCGATCGGCCAGGGAATAAGTCTCGTAGTCGCTGCCCGTAATCACCGTGGGCGGTGAGAGCATGCAGCCATCTCCCAGCCCGGAAATCTTATTCTTAAAGTTCCCCGCCACCATATTCGAAATCTCGCCTAACGCGTCGGACATTTCGGTCGAGCTCACTTTTTCCACTTCCACGCCCAGCATCTTCGAAGTGATCAGCACAGCCGCCTTGTTATCGCAGCAAAAGCTCAACATCCCGCACAATTGCCCCGCCAGCCCCACCATGGCAGTAACATCGTGCGGCGGCTTCGGGGAAGCATCGGCGGCTTCCGGCACGCTGAGCTGGCTACCCAGCATCAATTCGAATACTTCCCTCGTGGCCACTTCCATCAGCGGACGCCAGCTCTCGTGATTCTGTTGGTCGGTAGCTACTTGGGTCGCAGACTTCATGGTTTCCCTGCCAGAATGGGGATGACTTGCTCCTTCACCTGCTCCGGTGTAAACGGCTTGCGAATATATCCGCGCGCACCCGCTGACAGCGCCTGCACCACGTGAGCCTCGCTGCCTTCGGTGGTAATCATAACCACGGGCACTCCCTTCGCGCTCTCTACTCCGGCGAGAGCCTTGACAAACTCCAGCCCGTCCATCACCGGCATGTTGATGTCGCACAGAATGAGATCCACTTTGTTTTCCTGCAATGCGCTGAGCGCTTCCGCCCCATTCCCGGCCTCGATCACCTTCGTGATTTCGATGCCCGCCTGGCGCAGTGAACGCTCTACGATTTTTCGCATCACGGAGGAGTCGTCGACGATAAGAGCAGTTATAGGCATGAGCTTGTTCTCATTCTCCACACCAGAGACGCTACAAGATTGCTTGTCCTGATTTCTTTGCTTGGGGGTATATCGGCATGCATGAATTGGACTTTAGCGGAAGGTGAAGACCCGTCTGAAGTGCAGAATGAATATCTCAGGAGGCAGTTGGACGGGTTTGCGAGTATGAGCGCAAGCTAAGAAGCGGCGGCGGAACACCGTCAAAATGGCAAGGAATAAAAGGCAGCCAAGGCCGGCTGCCCTTTAACTTCGAGATGAAAAAGCGACCGGAAGCCGGAAGCCGCTATTTAAGGATGCCCTTCCCAATTCTGCTCCGTTTCCCAACGATGTTCTCTTCCATTCCACCACTGGTGATAACGATCCCAACACCGTTGCCGTTCGGCATTCAAATCGCGCCGACGGTCCTCGGCCTCATGGCTGCGCTCGCCATGGTGATGGATCGCATCATCCAATCGGGCTTCCGCTTTTTCGATGGCGTGCCGGCACTTGTCTCTGTCATCCGCGCGCGCCTGCGGCGCTGCAACAAACATCAACACTGTGACCGCCATCGCTGCCGCTACTGCTGAATGCGCTAATCGTCGTATCAAGATGGTCTCTCCTTCCCAACAAGGCTTTCAAAACCAAGGCTTTCAAATTTCCAGCGTTCGAACATCTTATGAATCTCCACCGTAGAGTTCGATACGGTACTTTCCCTATTTACTAAGAGTGCACTACCCGACCCTGCGTGTCATCCGCCTCCCTTTCTGGGCCAAAACGCCACTGTACTCCTATCAGGCGCGCGCATACAATGATGCCCGTTCGCCTTCAGGAAGGACATGAATGCACTCTCTGACCCGCCGTAACTTCATGCGCATCGGGGCCGGCTCCGTAGCCGCCGGAGCCACAGCCAAACTCACTCTGCTTCAGCCGGCCGCCCTCTGGGGCGCAGGACGACCCGTCGCCGCCAGCGATCGAGTGCGCTTCGCCTCGATCGGCACCGGCACCCGCGGCTGCGAATTGCTTCAAGCCTCGATCGCCGTGCCCGGCATCGAGTGCGTTGGCGTCTGCGATCTCTACGACAGCCGGCACGAAGCCGCGCAGGAGGCGGTGCAGAAAACCGTTCCAGCCACACGCAGCTATCGCGAGATACTAGACCGCAAAGATGTTGACGCAGTCATCGTCGCGGTGCCCGATCACCAGCATCGCCGCATCGTCGTCGACGCCTGCGCCGCCGGCAAAGACGTTTACTGCGAAAAGCCCATGTCGCATAACGTCGAAGATGGCTTCGCCATGGTCGAAGCCGTCCGCAAGAACAATCGCATTCTCCAGGTCGGCAGCCAGCGCGTGAGTTCCGTCGTCTATGAAAAAGCGCGCCAACTCTTTGCCGCGGGCGCGCTCGGCGAAGTCTTCTTCATGGAAGGCTTTTCCGACCGCAACTCCGCCAGCGGCGCCTGGGTCTATCCCATTCCTCCGGACGCGAGCGAGCAGACCATCGACTGGAACGAATTTCTGGTCGGCGCGCCCAAGCGTCCGTTCGACGCAGCCCGCTTTTTCCGCTGGCGCTGCTTCTCCGACTACGGAGAAGGCCTGGCCGGCGATCTCTTCGTCCACCTGCTCTCCGGAATTTTCTTCGTCTCTGGCACCAATGAGGCCCCGCAGCGCGCCCAGTCCAGCGGCGGATTGTATCGCTGGAAGGATGGGCGCGACTTCCCCGATCTCATCGAGACCCTCTTTGACTTTCCCAAATTCCGCGTGGTGCTGCGCAGCAATCTGAATAACGCGGGCGGCGAACCGATCAGGTTTCACGGCACCAAGGGCACCATGGAGATCAGCGGTCAAACCCTTGTCTTTACGCCCCAGGACTCCAGTCCTAAGGCCGAAGGCTATTCCATCAAGGGCTGGCCGGCGCGGCTGCGCAAACAATATCTGGAGCAGTGGCAGGCCGAACATCTCCTGCGCGATCCTCGCGACTATCAACCCGCCGAAGCCGAAACTTTCACCGCGCCGCCGGAATACAGCGACGTCTCGGCGCACCAAGCCAACTTTTTCGACGCGGTCCGCACTCGCAAGCCCACGGTTGAGAATGAAGAATTCGGCAACCACGCAGCCATTGGCTGCCATCTGGCCAACTACGCCTATTTCAAGAACACGATTGCAACCTGGGACGCGAAAGCGAAGGTGATTCGTGGATAGCCCACCGGTTTGGAGTCATCCCGGAGCCCCGCGTTCTCTTCCGCGGGGCGAAGGATCTCCGTAAGCACAACGCCAATAGCGCCGCTGCCACCACGAACATTCAAGTTTACGATATGAAATAATCCGATGGGAATTGAGGAACTTGAACATGCACGGCATTTCGCGAAGAACTTTCCTGCAAACCGCCTCAGCCTCAGCCGCCTGCGCCGCTCTCTGGAATGAAATACCCCGTCTGTTCGCCAATCCGCTCGGCCTGCCCCTGGGATTGCAACTCTACTCCGTGCGCGACGTTCTTCCCAAAGACTACGACGGCGTCCTGCACCAACTCGCCGCGCTGGGCTATCGTGAGGTCGAGGCTGCCGGCTTCTTCGGCCGCAGCCCCAGCGAAGTGAAGAAGTCCCTGGACAGCGCCGGCCTGCACTGCGTAAGCGCGCATTACCCTCTGGCGCAACTCCTGCCGAAGGTGGATGAGACCATTCAGTTTGGCAAAGATCTCGGCCTGCAATACATCGTTTGCGCCGCGCCCATGTTGAAAGATCCCTCGCGCGTGAAAGATCCCGGCTCCCGCGCCGCCCGCGAATCGATGACCCTCGACGACTGGCGCTGGAATGCCGACCAGTTCAACCACATCGGGGAAAAAGTAAACGCCGCCGGTATGCACTTCGCCTATCACAATCACACGCCCGAATTTCTTTCAGCGAACGGCGTTCTTTTTTACGACGAACTCATGAAGTTAACTGACCCAGCGAAGGTAAGCTTCGAACTGGATTGCGGCTGGGCCACGGCCGCCGGCCAGAAACCAGTCGATCTGTTAACTCGTTACGCCACTCGGATCAAGATGCTGCACGTAAAAGACTTCAAGATGGGTAGCGGCGCAACTCCGCTGCCCACGCCCCCTTCGACCGAACTGGGTCACGGCGTGATCGACTACCATTCCATCTTCGCGGCGGCCAAGCGGGGAGGAAACATCGAGCACATCTTTGTGGAGCAGGAAGAGTTCGACATGCCCATGATGGAAGCGCTGAAGATTGACGCCGACTACATACGCGCACTCCCGGCGTAATCAAAGGATCCGCTTGAGGAATACACTCACTGCCCTATTTTGTGTGCAAGAGCGCGGCTTTGAAAGGGCGCGGCTTTCAGCCGCGCCGTAAACCACCTACATAAAGCCGGCTTCAGCCGCTGAGGGACTCACTCGGCAAACAATACAGCTGGCAGCTAGCTAGCCCAGCGCACCCCGAATCGCCAAATCCAAACCGACCATGATTACGGAAGCTGCCGGGATCACCATCAACGCCTTCTTCAGCCGAGCTGCATCGCCGCCCGCAATCGCGCCGATGATGCGCGAGCTCACCGCCAGTCCCGTCCATCCGCAAGTGATCACGAAGCCGATCGCGGTCCCAGTCATACGCGGGAAGGCGTCGCCCACAATCGCCAGCGTAGTCGGAAATACCGGCGCCATCGATAGCCCCGCCAGAAAAACTAAAACCCAGGCCGCGGTCGCGGTCTTAGTCCGCAGCATCAGAAAGGTCGTGATCGCCATCGCCACCGATCCCACCAGCGTCACCGTCACTGCCGGCACGTGCGCGACCACCGGCAAAACTCCAACGCGCCCGATCAGCATTCCCAGCGCAAATCCCAGCGAAAGAATATTAAGCGCCCGCGATTCTGGAATCCCCTGCGCGATCAAATGCCGCGGCAGCCAGTTCCAGATTCCCACCTCGCAACTGACGTAAAGAAAAAGAAAGAGCCCGACCAAAAACAGCAGCGGACGCCCAAGTGCCTCCGACGCGCCCGCCATTACAAATCGTCCCGAGCCGGTGGGCCCAGGCATTCTTGTTACGATTTCAACCACCAGCGTGACCACGGTCAGCGCCGCGACGGTATAGCACAGCCGCACCGAATCCCGCTTAAAAAGATTGGCGGCGATGAGCGGTGTAGCCATGGCGCCCAGCCCAAAGAAAAGGTTCGCCAGATTCAGCGCCGCCGCGCGATGCGCCTCGCCCACATCGCTGGCCAGAGCATTCGCTCCGGTTACCGTAATTCCGCCGCCCACTCCCAGAAGAAAAAGCAGCAGCAGGATGGTGCGAAACCCCGGTGAACGCGGCAGCGCAAACAGCGCAATCGAAATCAACCCCAACCCCAGAGCGATGCCCAGCTTCTTGCCCTCGTTATCGATCAGCGGCCCAGCGCATAGCGAAGCGATGATGAGCCCCAGCGCTTGCGCGAAAGCAATCGTCCCATTCTGGCTGGGAGAAAGTTGAAAGCGAGTAGAAAGCTCCGGCAGAATCGTGCCCAGCATGGCGGCGATCATGCCGTAAATAAAAATCGCGATAATCGAAGCGAGAATCAGCACGCGTTCCTTTCCACTTCCGATTTAAACCGCGGGAACCTCCACCCAGCCACGCCTGCCGTGGCTCTTCAGCACGCAGTCAAGAATTTTCAATTGCCGCAGCCCATCGCTGAACTGCGGATACTCTATCGCGCCGCCCGCGATCGAGGCATAAAAGCGCCGAAAGACTTGCTTGAACGTATCGTCGTAACCTTCGCTGTGCCCGCCGGGAAGATCGGCGAAGCCGCGCGCCGAAGGCTTTAACAATGACGGATCCTTAATCATGAGATGATTGGCGCTATCCCGCTGCCCAATCCAAAGCTCGTCCGGACGCTCCTGGCTCCACGCCAACGAAGCGCGCGTGCCGTAAATCTCCATGCCCAGCCGGTTCTTGCGTCCGGCGGAAACCTGGCTGGCTGCAGCGCAACCGCGCGCCCGCGCGCCCATGCGAAAAATCACCGCGCCGAAGTCCTCTGTATCCACCGCACTTTCAGCGTAATCTTCCGCGCTGAGCATCTTATTGGCAAAGGTCTCCACTGCCTTCTTCGGCTGCTTCCTCGTCTTATGAAATGTCTGCAGGTCGGCGCACAGCGAACTCACGCGCAGCCCGGTAACGTGCTCGGCCATATCGAACCAATGCGAGCCAATATCGGCCATGCAGCGCGAAGGCCCGCCGGCCCTGGCATCCACGCGCCAGTTCCAATCCGTGTCGAAGAGCAGCCAGTCCTGAAAATAAGTTCCTTGCGCTACCATAATCTCGCCCAAACCGCCGGCCTCGCGTATGGCGCGCATCTGCTGCACCATCGGATAGTAGCGCAGATTGTGGCACACGCAATTTCGCACTCCCTTGCGCGCCGCCAGCGCCACCAACTCTTCGCCCTCAGCCACGCTCGTTGCCAGCGGCTTCTCGCACAGCACATGCTTGCCCGCCTCGATGGCCTCCTTGGCCATGGAAAAATGTTGCGCGTTCGGCGTGCAGATGTGAACCGCATCGATCGCCGGGTCGCGCAGCACCTCGTGATAATCGGCCGCAATCTTCGCGACCGAAAATCCCTCGCCCAGTCGCCGCGCGGCCTCCGCATTTCTGCCGACAATCGCAGCGGCCTCCACCGACTCCACGCGCCGCACCCCTTCAAGATGCACGCGCCCCATGAATCCAGTTCCGAAAATCGCAGTCTTGATGGTTTTCATGTTTTCCTATCCGAGAAAACGCTACACCCACCACGCCGCCCCCGGCTGCTCACGGATCACAATGCCATTCAGAAAGCTCGCGGCCTTGGTCAATCCCTCTTCCGGCGAAAGCAAACTGTCTTCGTGCTCAATCGAGAGCACGTTGTCATAATCAAACATCCGCAACGTGGAAATAAATTCGCCCCACCACTCGGCCCCATGGCCATACCCGCAGGTGCGGAAGATCCATCCCCGTTCGCGCTCTTCCGTGTAGGGCTTGGTATCAAGTACTCCCGTTCGCACCAAATTTGCCGAATAGATTTGCGTATCTTTGGCGTGCACATGAAAAATCGCGTCCTTCAACAAACGCACCGCGGCAATGGGATCGATGCTCTGCCAGAAAAGATGGCTGGGATCGAAGTTGCATCCCACGCTGGGACCGGCGATCGAGCGCAGCCGCAGCATCGTCTCTGGGCTATAAACCACAAATCCTGGGTGCATTTCGATGGCGATCTTCACTCCATGATCTGCGGCAAACTTCGCATGCTCGATCCAGTAAGGCGCGACGACTTCGTTCCATTGCCAGTCCAGCACTTTCAAGTAATCGGGAGGCCAAGGGCAAGTGACCCAATTCGGAGCGGTAGCCTGCGGGGCATCTCCGGGACATCCCGAAAAATCAACCACCACAGAGATGCCCAGTTTCTCGGCCAGCAAAATCGTCTTGCGGCTTACCTCGCGATGCTTTTTCGCGAAGTCTCTGTCAGGATGTAACGCATTGCCATGACAACTCAACGCGCTGATGCTGGCGCCATGGTCCGCGATAATCTTTTTGAACTCGGCAAGCGCCGACGCATCCTCCAGCATCGCCATCTTGCAGTGCGCATCGCCGGGATAATTCCCCGTGCCCAGTTCGACCGTCTCGATCTGCAGCCCCTTGAGCTTCTTCAGCACCGCCGCCAGCGGCAACTGCGAAAGCAACGGAGTAAAAACTCCGACTCGCATACGGACCTCCAGGTTCTACAACCGTCCCCCGGAAAGGTAGGGGGATGGAAGAAAATTGTCAACCGCGTGATTGGAATCTGCCGCTACCATTCCAAGGACGCAACTCTTCCAGTACACTGACTATCCATCGAGGAGCCGCCTCTTGCTCAAATGTCGATTGATTTTCTATCGCAATATTTTTGCGCTCTTTCTTCTACTGCTGGCCCAGTCAGCCCTCGCCCAGTCGCTCTCGCCCGAACTGCTAAGTGGCCTCAAGTGGCGATTAATCGGCCCTTTCCGCGGAGGCCGCGTGGTGGCGGTCGCGGGAGTGCCCGGCGACTCCACCACGTTTTACTTTGGTTCGGTCGAAGGTGGCATCTGGAAGACCAGCGACGCCGGCATGGTCTGGCGCCCCATTTTCGATAACCAACCCGTCGCCTCCATCGGTGCCCTTGCCATTGCCCCCTCCGATCCCAACATTATCTATGCCGGTACGGGCGAGTCCGACATTCGCTCGGATTTATCTTCCGGCAACGGCGTTTATAAATCCCCGGATGCCGGCTCGACTTGGACCCACATTGGCCTCGAGGATACCCGCCAGATCAGCCGCATCGTCATCGATCCGCAGAATGGAAACATCGTCTACGTCGGAGCACTCGGCCATGCCTATGCGCCCAATGAACAACGCGGCGTTTTCAAATCAGTCGATGGCGGCGAGCACTGGACCAAGGTTCTCGATCAGGGACCAGAAATCGGCGTTTCAGATCTAGCAATCTGCGCCAGTAATCCGCAGCTGCTTTTTGCCGGCACATGGCACACGCATCGTCCGCCCTGGAGCACCTATGCGCCCATCGACGGACCCGGCGGCGGACTTTTTCGATCTCGCGACGCCGGCAAAACCTGGTCGCGCATCAACGGCAACGGCCTGCCCACGGGCGATTGGGGACGCACCGGCATCGACGTTGCTCCCGACGGCAAGCGTGTCTATGCGTTGATCGAAGCCAAGTTGAACCCGACAAAACAGTCCGGTCTTTATCGCTCCGACGACGGAGGCGACACGTGGGCCTTGGAAAACGCCGACCCTCGCCTCACCAGCCGCGCCTGGTATTTCAACCGCATCACCATCGACCCGCAAAATCGCGACGTGATTTATATACCCAACGTCGCGCTCTATCGCTCCGACGACGGAGGCAAGACCATCTCAATCGTGCGCGGCGCTCCTGGCGGAGACGATTATCACCAGCTTTGGATCGACCCCAAAAATTCATCGAGCATGGTCCTCGGAACCGATCAGGGCACAACCATCAGCCTGAATCGTGGCCAGACCTGGAGTTCCTGGTACAACCAGCCCACCGCCCAGCTCTATCACGTGATCACTGACAATCAGTTTCCCTATGTCGTTTACGGCACGCAGCAGGATAGCGGCAGCGCGGCGGTCCTGAGCCGCACCGACCACGCCCAGATCACTCCGCGCGACTGGTTCCCTTCCGGCGAGAGCGAGAGCGGATACATGGCCCCCGACCCCAAAGATCCCAACATCATGTATCTCAGTGGAGCCTACGGCGACGTCAGCCGCTTCGACCGCCGGACGAGCCTTAGCCAAAATATCAGTCCGTGGCCGGTGCAAACCTTCGGCTCCGATATCGTGCAACGAAAATATCGCGCTCCCTGGACCCCGCCTCTGCTCTTCTCGCCCGCCGACCCTAATACGCTTTACTTTGGAACCCAATTCGTGATGAAGACCGTCGACGCTGGATTGCACTGGGAGACCATCAGCCCCGACCTGACCGGAGCCGATCAGTCGACTGCAGGCAAGACGCAGCCACCAGGGCCCCCCACAATTGAGAACGCGAAGCAACGAGGCTATGGGGTGGTCTTCGCCATCGCGCCGTCGCCACTCAATCGCGATCTGATCTGGGCCGGTAGCGACACCGGATTAATTCATCTCACCCGCGATGGCGGAAAAAACTGGAAGGAGGTAACTCCTCCCGACCTCACTTCCTGGAGCAAGATTTCATCGATTGAGGCCTCGCACTTCGATCCCGCAGTCGCCTATGCCGCTGTGGATCGCAGCCGCCTCGATGACCGCGCTGCCTATCTTTATCGGACCCGCGACTACGGCGCGACCTGGCAAGCGATCATCGGTGGCATCGCCGCGAACTCTTTTCTGCGCGCCGTTCGCGAGGACCCAGAGAAAAAACATCTGCTCTTCGCCGGAACCGAAAACGGCGTTTACCTATCCTTCGACGACGGCGACCACTGGCAGCCGTTGCAACTCAATCTCCCAGTCGCCTCCATCCGCGATCTCGTGATCCATGGCGAGGACCTGATCGTCGCCACCCACGGCCGCTCCTTCTGGATTCTCGACAACATCACTCCGCTCCGCCAGGCCGCCGACGCCGCTCAGGCCAAGTCGTTCTTTCTCTACCACCCCGCAACCGCAATTCGCATCGATAATGACTCTTTTCCCGGCACACCGATTCCGCCGGAAGAACCTACGGCCGAAAATCCTCCCACTGGAGCGGTGATCGATTATTTTCTTAAGTCGTCAGCTCACAACATCAAGCTGGAGATTTTCGACTCACAACAGAAAGTAGTCCACGCCTTCTCCTCCGCCGGACAACATTCCGAAAAAAACCAGCCACTTCCTGTGGCTGAGCGCTGGCTTCCCAAGCCCGAGACCCTCGAGAGAACTCCGGGCCTGCATCGCTTTCTTTGGGACCTCTCTTGGCGCAGTTCCGGAGGCCCAAGCGCGGACGACAACTCTGCCTTCCAGAATCCCCGCGGCCCTGAAGTTGTTCCGGGAATTTACCAGATTCGTATCACGGTCGACGGCGAAACCCAGTCCCAGCCCCTCAAAGTCGTCATGGACCCGCGCTCGTCCGCAACTCCCGAGATCCTGCAGCAGCAGTGGCAACTCGCCCAACAAATATTCGCCGAGACCATCGATGCCCGCAGCAGTCTCGCCGAGATGGTGTCCGCTCAGGCTAAATTAGACGAGGTTTTGCAGAAGCTTGACGAGAAAAGCTCCGCGTTCAAGGCGTCCCTGCAAGACGCGCAGGCGCAAATCGCCAGAATTGTCGGCAAGAACGAGTTGTCCCCCGAAAAGATTCCCGGTCTGCAAGACGCTTACAGCGATCTGGCTTCGGCTTTGCATGTTGTGGAGGGCGGAAATCGCCCCATTCCGTCGCAAGTGCTCGCGCTTTATCAGGAATCGAGCCAGCGCGTAAGAGCCGGAATCGCCGACTGGAAGCGATTGAAAGAAGTGAACTTGCAGAAGCTCAACCAGAAATTGCGGGAGGAAGGCCTCGCCGTCATCCCTGCCTCGGCGGATTAGCAAATTCCAATGTCAACCGCGCCCGTTTTTAGCGCAATCCGAAGTGCGAGTTGGTGAATCTAATGGTTCATGCGAGCGAAACGCCTGATCGGTTTCATCCTGACGATTCAATCTGTTCTTTTGTTGACGCACTATCTTCTTTATAAGACGTGGACATTTTCGCCCGAGGGCAACATTCATGGCACACTCTGGCTGAGACTGGCCGTCGGCTTTCTATCGGTGAGCTTCGTGGCCGCCTCCGTGTTCGCCTTTCGCTACACCAACCCGGTTCTGCGCGCATTCTATCGTGCCGCTGCGGTCTGGCTGGGACTGCTGAGCTTCCTGTTCGTCGCGGCCGTTTCGGCGTGGATTGTTCTCACCATCGCGCGCATCGGTGGTTTGGAGTTTAATTTCCATCGGCTGGTGGAAATACTTTTCGCGGTCGCAACCGCGGCCGGAATCTACGGCGTTTTCAACGCCAGCTGGACTCGAATCACTCGCACCACAGTTCGACTCGCCAACCTGCCGGAAGCCTGGCGCGGCCGCACCGCCGCCCTGATCAGCGACATCCACCTGGGCCACGTGCGCAACGGCACTTTCCTGCGCCGCATGGTGGCCAAGATTTTGCGCGAAGAACCAGACGCGATTTTCATCGCAGGAGATCTCTACGACGGCACTGCCATCGATGCCAAGCAAGCAGCCGCGCCGCTGAGCCAACTCACCGCGCCGCACGGCGTATATTTCGTCGCCGGCAATCACGAGCAATTTGGCGACGACAGCAAGTACCTGCACGCCATCTCGGCCTCCGGCGTGCGCGTGCTTAGCAACGAAAAAGTTGAGGTCGATGGCCTGCAGATCATCGGCGTACCCTATCGCAACGCCGCGCAGGACGGCCACTTTGCCTCCGTGCTGCGCGCTATTGCCCTGGATCGTGGCCGCGCCAGCATTCTCTTAACCCACGCCCCCGACCATCCGGAGATCGCCGAGGCCGCCGGCGTCTCGCTGCAACTCTCCGGCCACACTCATCTCGGCCAATTTATTCCCTGGAGTTGGATGGCGCGTCGCATGTATCGGCAGTTCGTCTACGGCCTGAGCCGGGTCGGCAACATGCAAGTATTCACCTCCAGCGGCGCGGGGACCTGGGGACCGCCGCTGCGCCTCGGGTCGAATCCCGAAATCGTGGTGCTCGAATTTCAGTAGGTCGACGAACTACGAAGCCTTTCTTAACGCGGCTTCAGCGCTTCCAGTTCGTCCAACGTGCGCGGCCAGTCCGATCCCAACAACCGCGACAGGCTGCGGTCCGCCAGAACCTTGCCGCCGGTCTGGCAGCGCGCGCAGTAATTCGTTTCCTTGTCGGCATAACGAATTCGCAAAACCTTCTCGCCGCAGCGCGGACACGGCTCACCATAGCGCCCGTGAACCGCCATCTCCGGGCGAAAAGCCGTAACCTTTTCAGGGAATTTGGTTTTTGCCTCGGCGCCGAGTCGTGCGATCCAAAGCTCAAGCGTTTGCCGTGTGGCAGCGAAGAGTCTCTCCCACTCCGGCGGTTGCAGTTTTTGCGTAAGGGCAATCGGCGAGAGTTGCGCGGCGTGAAGGATTTCATCCGAATACGCGTTGCCGATTCCACTGAGCAAGCGCGGATCGGTGAGCGCCCGCTTTAAAGTGTGATTTTCAGCCGCTAGCGTGGAACGAAACAAATCGAGATCGCTCGAGAACACATCGATCCCTCCGGCGTCGATAGAGCGTAAAACCTCCTCGCCCGCGAGCACATGCAACGACGCGCGCCGCTTGCTGCCGGCTTCGGTCAGCACCAGCGATCCGTCGGGAAAATCGAACGCCGCCAGATTGTTACGCCCCGCCAGCTTCGCGCCCGCAGCCTTCCAGTGCAAACGCCCGGCGATCATTAAATGAAGAGCGAGCCAGAGATTGTCATCGAAGCCAAACACGATGCGCTTCCCAATCCGCCGCAGTTCGCGGACGATGCACCCCTCCACGCTCGTAATCGGTGGCTGCACGGTGCGCAGCAGAAAAGCGCTTGCCAGCCGAATGTGCTCCAAAGGTTGGCCGACGACGCGAGGCTCCAGCGCGCTGATGTAGGCCGCAATATCGGGAAGTTCGGGCACGCCTATCAGCTTGCACGACGCATCCGTTTTTTTGCAAATGGGAGCGATTCGCGTAGACGAGGGCTCTAGCCCTGAGGCGATGACGGATGCTCGTTCGCTCTCTGTGAGCCGGCGCTTACTTAATTCTCCCGGCGAGGCTCCCACCGCAAGCCAAAAGAATACGTTGGCCGGTAGTATTCCCGCTGGATGACATACCACGGACTCCCGTTGTAAAACCCGAAAACTTCATCGGTCAAATTCAGACCCTGCACCAGCACAGTAAGACTCTTCTGCACGCGATAGCTGGCTTGCGCGTCAAGCTGCAAGTGCGGCAGCAGATAAATGTCACCCGCAGGTCCCTTGGGGCCGAGACTAGAGGGGTCCTCGCAACCGGCGCCCGCGGCAGCCGCCGCAGTGCACTGCTCCCACTGATATTGAAAAATACTCTTGCTGTTATAGGTGGCGCCCAGACGCGCCGAGAACCGGCCCTTATCGTAAGTCGGGCTAAGATTCCAAGTCACCGGGGCTTGGCGCTGCAATGATGGATCGTCGTTGCGCAGCGGCAGTGTGCCCGCGCTTGACCCAGTCCAGCTGATGTTTGCCGAGATCCCGAAGCCGTTCAGTCCTCCCGGCAAAAAGCCGAGGTGCTGAATGTAGGCGGCCTCCATGCCGTATAGCTTCGCGTTCACTCCGTTGATGATGTAATCCAAATGATCTTTCGGATAAGTGTTGTAGTAAGGATCTCCGGGGCTGAGGTTTGGATTATCGATGTAATAAATGGGAGCGCTCAGCTGCTTGTAGAAAAAACCCGCCTGAATCTCGCCGAACGGCTTCAAGTAATGTTCATACAACACGTCATAGCTATTGGCATGTTCAGGCTTGAGATTGGCGTTCCCTACGCTGACGTTGGGCGGACTTCCCGACTGATCCAGCGTGACATAGGGAATCGTATCGTAAGGATCGGGCCGCGAAATTCCCCTGCCGTAAACTGCGCGGATGTCGGAGTCGTCGGTGATGCGGTAGCGCAACTGGACGCTCGGCATCGGGTCCCAGTACCAGTTGCTGGCAATCGCCGGCGCGGTCGAAATGTAATTTCCAGATGCATCGTTAGTCACGATATAGCCGCGCGTGTCCAGTTGCGTGGCTTCAATGCGCAGGCCAGTCTGCAGGCGGAAGCGGCCGAACTCGATCGTGTTCATGGCGTATCCGGCGGAGATGCGCTCGGTGAGGTCATAGTTGCTGGCGTCGGAATTAATGCGAGTCATGCTGTTGTCGTAAGTGAGTATTCCTTGACTCAGGAGGTTATTCAGATCGCCTGTGATCTTGCCAAACGAGGTGAACGGGCCAATCGTATACGCTTTGAAATAGTAGTTAGGATCTGAAAGTCCGGTTAGAAACTGGGTCATCAGGGGCGTGCAGTTTGCCTGGTTAGATGCGGTACAGGGCGGAGGCGGCTGACTAAGAGCGAGCTGGTCGTAGGTAGGTGAATAGGCATCCTGCCCCTTGTGCGCGTTCCGCACCTTGAAACCGAATTCGAAGGTCGAAAAATGCTTGGCCACGTGGTAGTTTCTCGCATACGACACGGCTCCCTGCAAGTTGACCTGCGATGTGTTCCCGGACGTAAGGCTGAGATCTAAGAGGCTCCACTGGCTGGGATCAAACGTGGGCGATCCAAAGCAAGAGGGAGACCATTTCGGCAGGTGGATATCTGGGCTCGGCAGACTGGTACAGGAAGTAAGATTGCTCAGAGCGCTGCCGGGATTCGGTTGAAAGTCGTCTCCAGGGTTACCCGCCGCCGCCGTTTGCCGCGCTCGCGACACCGACGCCTCCCAACTTAGCCAAGAATTAGTAAAGACGTGTTTGCCGCCAAGGGCCAGATTGCCGATGCCATAGTCGGGCAAGCGACTCGAGTTTGAAAATGCTGGAGCTCCTCCGTTATTCAACGTGTAGACCCACTTGTCCCCGTAGTCTTTAAAGTCGGAGTAGAAATAATGCAGGTAAACCCCCGAACCTTCTCTTAACTTGTAATCCAGCGAACCGCCAAAGCCGTAGCGCGTGCGCTTGTACCGGTATTCCCGCAGGTCGATGCTGTCGTAAAGAGGAAGTTCGGAGCTAAGCGTGGGACTAGGTTCAATGTCGTTGATGCCGCGCCCGTTATAATCGTAACTTCCGGAAAAGAGCGCCCCCAAGCGCTTAGCCGCACCAAAACGCTGTCCGATGGTTCCATTGGCTTGATCGATCCAACGAGTATTCAAAATCGGAGTGAAGCCCCCAATTCCCTCCAACACGAGTGTTGGCAAATCGCCCGCAGTCTTGGTCACCAGATTCACGGTCCCGCCAATCGCATCCCCATCCTGATTGGCAGACAGCGTTTTGCTGACTTCCACTGACTCCACGATATCCGCCGGGATCGTATCCAGCTTCACCTGTCTCACCCCAGCCTCCGGCGAAGGCACGTTGACTCCATCGATGGTGGTGTTATTCAATCGCGGCTCGGTCCCGCGAATCTGAACGTACTTGCCCTCGCCCTCGTCGCGCTCCAAAGTTACGCTGGGTAGCCGGCCCACCGCGTCGGCGATGTTCGCGTTAGGAAGACTCGTGATCACATCAGAAGGCAGCACCTGCAGAATGTCGTCCGAAGTCCTCTGCCGGTTCAGGGCCTCTGCCTCGCCATGCGGGCGCTCCGCGGTCACCGTCACTTCCTCGCTACGAGCTGAGACCGCCATCTTGGCCACAAGCTGGCTTGCCTGCCCCGCCGTAACCTTCACCTGCTGCGTGAAAGTCGAAAAGCCGATGTAAGAAATCGTGACCGTGTAAGCGCCCGGAGCCAGGCCCGGCACGGTAAACTCGCCCTGGCCATCGGTGGCCACAGTGATCTCACCCGGTTGTATCTTCACCTGCGCGCCCTGCAGCACCGCGCCTTCCCTGTCCGTGGCGCTGCCGGTAATGATTCCATGTCCGCTTTGAGCGGACGCCAACGTTGCCACCAAACAGAAGATTGCCAGTGCGAGCGGCATTCTAAGCAAGAAATAAACAATGAGAGATGAATGCTCCGGTTTCATAGTTGCCGCTCTTTTGAACACAACCCCCATGACGGCTGTGCCAAGCGCAAACGCCCTCAGCGCGGACGCCCAAGATCTAGAAAAACCTTTTCGCCAGAATGACTTGGAATTGTAGGAGCGCCTTATTACTCAGTGATGAAAGGAAGGTTAATATTTTTTCAGATTCGCTTCAGGCGGCTGTGAAGAGCGCTGGGAGATCCTGCGACAGCCACGAAGTGGCCTCATGGGGAAGCCCGGCATGGCAGCGCCGGGAATCGGAGGGCTACGCACCGAGTCCGCCTCAGCGGAAGGCACCAGTTTCATAACAGGTTCGAAAGCCGTGGCTAAAACACAATGCGCCTTCCAAGCCGCTGCTTTATTCCAATTCGTCAGCCAGACGCTGCACGGTATGCTCCACTTTGATGCTGGAATTCTGCTTATCCAAGCCGCCGCGAATCTGCATCACGCAACCGGGACAATCCATCACCGCAACCGGCGCGCCGGTGTTCATGATGTTGACCAGCTTGCGCTCGAGAATGGGCGCCGAAATCTCCGGCAGCTTCAAAGAATACGAACCGCCCATGCCGCAGCACATATCGGCTTCGTACATCTCGGCGATTTCGTAGCCAGCTTGAGTCAGCAGTTGCCGCGGCTGCTGGCTGGCGTGCAGCGTGCGCTTCAAATGGCAGGAGTCGTGATAAGTGATCTTTCCCAATCGCTGACCATCTTTAAATTTCAAGCGGCCGGCGTCCACCAGCTTCTTGACCAGGCTGGAAAAGTCGATCACCTTCTCGGCCAACTGCCGCGCCCGCGGCAGGGCATCGGTCTGCCCCAGGCTTTCGAACGTGGCGATAAACTCATGTTTCAACGCCACCGTACAGGTGGGGCATGCCGAGACTACGTGAGTGACGTCATCGGCGAGGAGCGCATCGATGTTGTCGCTCGCGTTCTTCGCCGCGACTTCGTAGGCGCCGCTGTAGCGCGCGGGCGCGCCGCAACAAGTCTGGCCTTCGGGGAATATCACCTCGATGCCGGCTTTGTTCATGATCTTCACCAGCGATTCGCCCATCTCCGGGTAGGCAAAATCGATCAGGCATCCGGAATAGAATGCGATTTTTTCCCGGCAAGCCGGCTGCTGGATTTTCTTGATGGTGTCGCGCAGCGGAGCTTCCGCGATGGCAGGCAGGCTGCGAAACTCCGTCATCTCGGAAAGAAAGAACGGCAGGTGGCGAATGAAGTTGCCCTTCTGCACCGGCTTCTGCATTACATACGCCGCGCGCAGCATGGAGTGGAACAGCTTGCGGTTATTCACCACCGAGAAGATCGCCTTCTGCGCCAGCGGCTGACCGTTTTCCACCGCGAGCCGCCGCCGCAATTCGAGAATCAATCCTGGAATATCGATCTTTCCCGGACAAACCTCCACGCAATTGCCGCACTGGATGCACAGGCTCTGAATATCGTCCGACGATTTGAGGGCATCGAACCATGCCGTAAGAATCGTGCCGATGCCGCCGGTATAAATCTTGCCGAACACGTGCCCGCCCACCAGGCGGAACACCGGGCAAACATTCAGGCACGACGCGCAGCGTATGCACTGCATGGCCTGCTTGAACTTGGGATCCTGCGACATCTCGGTGCGCCGGTTGTCCATCAAAATCACGTGCAGTTGCTTCGGTGTTCCATCGGTATTGGGCACCGGCCCGCTGATCATAGTTACGTAACTCGTCATCAACTGCGCCGTGGCGCTCTTAGGCAGCGCGGTCAGAACGGGAACCACGTCGTCAAATGTCTCCATCAATTTTTCGAGGCCAACGATGGCCACGTGGATTTTCGGCAGCGTGGTCACCAGCCGCGCATTGCCTTCGTTCGTGACAATGACGAGCGTTCCGGTCTCGGCGACCGCGATATTCGCACCGGAGATGCCCATGTCGGCCGCGAGAAATTTGTCGCGCAGTTTCCCGCGCGCAAATTTCACGAGCTTCGGAATATCCGGCTTCTGCCCTTCTTCGACCCGCTCATTGAAAACCGTGGCCACTTCTTCCTTGGTCATGTGGATCGCCGGCATCACCATGTGCGACGGCGTCTGCCCCGCCAGTTGAATGATCCACTCGCCCAGATCGGTCTCGCCCACGTCGATGCCGGCGGCCTCTAGATGCTGATTGAGATGAATCTCCTCCGAGGCCATCGACTTCGATTTGACCACGCGCTTCACGCCATTCCCGCGCGCCAGGTTCGACACATACTCGCGTACCTTGGCGGGGTCGTTGGTGCGGAATACCTTGGTCCCGCGGGCTTCCGCGTTGCGGGTAAAAAGGTCGGCAAGTTCGTCGAGATGCGATGCCGCGTAAGATTTTCGCTCCGCAATCTGCGTCCGGAGCGCTTCGAAGTCGTAACCCTCATAAGCTTTCGCGCGGCTGGTGCGATAGGCCTCGGAGAAACGTCCCAGAGCCCCGGTAAGATTGGGGTTGTGGACCGCATTGACGATGGACTCCCGAAATTTCGTTTCCATCAGTGCACGCTTTCCGGCACATCGGCAGACGAATCGTAAAAGACAATCACGAGCTTTTCCGGGCCGTGTACGCCGATCGTCAGCACACGTTCGATGTCCGCGGTCCGGCTAGGCCCGGTGATAAAAGAAATGTAATTGGTGTGCGTCGGCCGAATCTTGGTCAACGCCGCAGGCAGGTCGGGCACGATTCGATCGCTCCGCACCAGAGCAATATGGATCAGGGGTAGAGTCGAAACCAGCCGGCGATCCACCGGCGCGGCGTCCTGCATCAGCGTTCCGGTATTCGCGATGGCCCAGTCGAGCTGGCTAATTCCGACTTTCGCCTGCGCCGAGACTTCGCGATTTACGTCGAAGGTCAAACCTGGCACCTGCGTGGAAATCTGCCGTCGATCGAAGCCATCCAGAAAGGGACACGCGGCCCATACCGCATAAGCCTCAGGCGCATCGCGCACTCCAGCGTCATTCAGGAACTTGACGATGAAGGCGAGCGCCTCATCCTTCTGAGGGAAGCGGTGAACTTCGGCGTTCACCGCTTCGGCTCGGACTTTGAAAGTTTCAAACACGGCATCCATAGGTCACGCCTCCTCAATCCGGCTGCACCCTCAGTGCACGACAATCCGCGTGAACGGATACACATAGGCGATAAGAAACACGAAAACGCCAACCAGCGATGCCAGCGCAATGCTGTGCCAGAAGACGTAGCGCAGGATGTCTCCTTCGTGGCCATACCACTGCGTCGCGGTGCTGGCGACCACGATGCTTTGGGCGTCGATCATTTTGCCCATAACGCCACCGGTAGTGTTGGCCGCAGCCATCAAAGCCGGAGAGACATTCACCTGCTGCGCCGAAATTTTTTGCAGGCTGCCGAAGAGCACATTCGAGGAAGTATCGGACCCCGTCAAAGCCACGCCCAGCCAGCCCAGCAGCGTTCCGAAGAAGGGATAAAGATGGCCGGTGCGCGCGAAGGCCAGCCCCATGGTCGCGTCCAGCCCGGAGTAGCGAGTCAACATCCCGATTGCCAGCATGGCGCCAATCGTCAATAGCGAGAAACGCACTTTAACCAGGGTTCGCCCGTAAACCGAAAAGATCTTGCGGAAGCTGAGTCCCATCACCAGCCCAGACAAAATGCCGGCGAGCAAAATTCCCGTACCCGTTGCGCTCAGCCAATTCAATCCGAAGACCGCGCCTTCCTTGGTCGGCTTTGGAACCACCGGCTGCACGCGCAACACAAGATTGTTCAGGGGAGTAACCGGAAACTGCGGGTTCGTAATCTTGCTCGGGGGAGTTTTCCAACTCGCCAGCGACGTGAATGTCTTCTCCGGCGCGTTCATGAAGTTCTTGCCGGTCTGCGTTCCCCACAAAAATACAATCACGCTCAGGATGATCCACGGCACCCACGCCCGGGTGACCTGCGAGCGCGAAAAGCCGTGATCGGCGCGGTGATTCGTCTTGCTCGCTTCGCCGTCAAATGTCCACACCCGCTTGGGATGCCAGATGAACAGAAAGCCGATCAAGCAGGCCATCGAAACCACCGAGGCCACAATATTGACCACCCAGGGCCCATGCAGATTGGACATCAGCAACTGCGGCACCGCAAAAGAAACGCCCGCCACCAGCAGAGCCGGCCACACCTCGACCATCGCGCCCCAACCGGCAAATGCGCACACCAGCCAGAACGGCACCAGGATGCAGAACGGCGTCAGGATGCGCCCCGCCATCGCGCCCAGCGTGAGCTCGCTGAATCCGGTTACTTTCGCCAGAGCGATAATCGGCGTGCCCAGCGCGCCGAAGGCCACCGGCGCGGTGTTCGCAATCAGCGATAACCCGGAGGCCTGCAGCGGCTTGAAGCCAAGCCCAATCAGCAGAGCGGCAGTCACGGCCACGGGCGTGCCAAAGCCCGCAGCGCCTTCAAAGAACGCGCCAAAACAAAAAGCGATGAGCAACAGCTGCAAGCGTCGATCCTGCGTAATCCCGGTCAAGCTGTGTTGCAGGATATTGAATTGCCCTGCCTCGACCGTAAGCTGGTACATGAAGATGACATTCAGAACGATCCAACCGATGGGAAACAAACCGTAACCCGCGCCATAGACCGCGGTCGCCCCCGCCAGCCGCGCCGGCATGTGGAAGCCGAAAATGGCGGTGAGCAAGGCCGCTCCCAGCCCGGCCAGCGCCGCGTAGTGCGCCTTCACGTGTCCCAACGCCAGGCTGCCTAGCAGCACAATAATCGGCACCGCTGCCAGCATGGTCGAAAGCCACCAGTGGCCGGTCGGGTCATAGCCCTGCGCCCACGGCGCCGACAACGCCGGGATTCTCAGAACGACGATGGCGGCGATGGCCGCAATAATAATGAAGGCCGCGGTTGCAAATGCATTCACTTGCGGAGGAGCCGGCGCCTTGGCCGGCGGTGTCTTAACCGGCATCCTGGCCGGCGCGAGCGTAGTAGCCATGAATCACCTTAAGCGGTCAGCCTGAACTTCTACTGCCAATACCCCGAAAGCTTAAGCGGTGGTGAAAAAGCTGGATGTGATGGACATCACTCGGCTTGGTGATTGTGGCGTCGGACTCGGAAACACCCGCCAGCGGCTGACAAGAACGGGCCTGTGAAACTGACATCCGGGATGCATGGATGCTTTCTTAGTTGCCGATTGCGGGAGGGGGATACTCGGGCAGCTTGTCTTTGTTGATGTTGGCTCGCTTCACTTCCAGTTCATCGAAAAGAATCGAAGGCGCCACAATGCTCCGCCGAGGTGACCGAAGTCGCCGCTCCGCCGCCCGCGAGCGTAATCCCGAAAATGCATGCCAGGATGCGAAGACCAGATCGATTCGTCATCTAAACTCAATTTTTTCTTTTAACCGCCAATGCCACACAGAATCGAGTCGCTGCCCAGATCGATTCACGATTACGCTAACATCGTTTTTCGGCGCTATTCTATTTGCGGTCGACTGACAGGCCACACAAAAAGCGCAATCGACAGGAACGAAACCGATTCTCCGTTCGTAACAACATTGAGGATAGGATGAAAACGCTGAAAGTGTCATGGATCGCTTCTGCTATCGGAAGCGCTGTCGGTTTGAGCTCATGGGCGCTCGGCCTGGGGCGAATAATGTGGTCCGGCCATCCACAAATGGCCAGCTTTCTGCTGACTTTGGTCACCACCATAGTGATTCAAATTGCGTGGCCCCATCCTACTGAAACCAAGTCGCGATAAGCACTGGCGGCGTTTCGCGAGGGGGACAGCCCAGGCCGATGCCCCCACATGCGAACGGTCAAAAGTCAAGGCCCACGCCTCGAGATTCTGAAGCGTGGGCATCACGGTTTCTGATCATCCCAACCACCAAAATCCCTACTTGGACGCGACCACGTAGCTTAGCTCTGGCTCGTACTTCCAGATGCTCCATTCCGTGCTCTCAATCAGAGGAGCCAACTTGGCCTGAAACGCCTTGTATTCTGCGGCGCTCATGCCTTTTTCACTTCCAATCGGACCATCCAGATCTCCCCAGCCGCTGAGGCCAAGATAGCTGTGAATTTCGTTCGAAGGTGTGCCGTACCGCGCCACGGCAACGCCGTAATCGGTGGCGCCGCCTTTCTTGATCGCCGGCACGATCGTGTCGCGGAACATAGCTTTCAGGTCATCCATCTTCCCGGACACCACCTTCGTCCGCCCCACGCGGACCATCGCCGGGACTTCCTTCGATTGAATCATGAACTCGGGCTGCATCTCGTCGATCCAGGTCTCGAGGCTGTCGGTCACTCCGTCGAGGCGCTGAAAGAGTCTCGCCATGTCAGCCTCGACCGGCTTCAGCTTCGGGTTCTGCTCGCCCATCTCCTTCCACTTCGTCGAATACCACACCACCGCATGCAGGTCGGGCCCACTCTCAGACTCCCAGACTGTGAACCCCTGCTCCGAGCCCGCCTTCTTCACGGTCGCGGCATAGTCTTTGACGGCGGCCTTCCAGTTCCCTTCCTGACCCAACTTCACCTTAACGAAAAGCACGGTGCGAAGATTGCCTTGCGCCCAGGACGGCACGCAAAACACGGTTAACGCAATCGCAGCCAGCAAACAGCATTGAAGCGGCAATGCTCTTCTCATCAATGATCTCCTAAGCCTCGTGAACCTACGCGCACCCTCGACAGCCAGAACGATGCATTGTGTGGGGTGCTGAGGCGCAGCAAGTATACATGTTAGTTTGAAGTCCTCAAGGATTCGTCGATCGAAGCGTGTGCGGATTCAACCTCTCGCTGGCCCTACCTTCAGCAGCTTTCGGTCACCGCTCCTCATTACGTTCCACGCTTGTGAATTTCCGAGGCGAACATATTTTGGATAGCGTCTGGCGTGGAGGCGGGAGCCTCGTGGTTTGGCTTGGATACGCACCCCCTCGGCGATATACCCCTATCCCCTATATCCCCTATCCCCACCCCTCAGTGGAATCATCGAGTCAGCGGGAAATTCTTCGCAGTTAGATATCAAAATACGCGAAACACAGGAGTTCGAGGGCGAAGAGGTGCGCGGCAGGGGACCGTCATGGCCTCGATCATGATCGCGCAAGGAAGCTGTCGACCAGGGTAGATGTCACAGCATGGTGTGGAAGTCGTTGGGCGGCGCTCCTTTTCCCTAGCTCTTTCGCGTGGCGAACGTTCCGCAGTGGTCTAAAGCCGAGTCGATTTTGGGCGACTCACGGGCGCGGCTTGAAGCCCTTTCAAAACAGAATACAAGCAAGAATTTTTCCACGGGCTGCTGGTCGAGGGGATGCGTGAGAACTTTTCTTTCGCCCTCTTCGGGGCGGGCTCATTTCCCACTTGCCACCCACGACTTGCGTCGTGGGCTGCATTCCTGCGCCGCTTCGCGGCTAAACCTGGCGCTTTCGTTCCAGCTTCAGAGCAATCTTGCCAGAATTTCGTAAGGACAAGAATTTCCGAAGGAGAAGAGTAGCATCCAACTGGCCGCTTGTCTCAGTTACCCATTTTCTTAATCGCTCCGAGCGGGGTTTGCAGGGTTCCGTCGTTATTGATGTCGAAATCGTAGGAAAAGGGCGTGAACGATCCGGCCTTGTAGAAGACGACCTTGCCTTCGCCGGTGAAGCAATCGAAGGGCATCTCACCGCCCAGCCCTTCGGTGATCGTGGCCTTGCCGGAGCGGAAAACGACCTTCATGCCGCCCATGCCAGAGACGTGCTCCCAGCGGCCCTCGTACTTGCCGGCGCAACTGGTGAGTCCGGGCTTGGGAGCTTGCCCATTCGCCCGTTGCGCGGGAGGAGGAGGCGCAGGCGTCGACGACATGCGAATATTTTCGGCGGTGGTGTTCACGATGTCGGAGCCGAAGCCGGTATCGACGCCGGGGACTTTGATGTCGTACATGTTTACGTTAGTTTGCCCCCGGATTTCGCCCTCCATCCACTTGCCGTTGACCAGCACTTGCACACGATCGTGGAGATCGTATTGTCCGGCGGCGTGATCTTCGGCGGTAAGCTTTCCGAGCCGGTGTATTTCGTAGGGCCACATTTTGGAAACGTTAATGCCGTTGGGGAGGTGCACCAGGTAGGAGCGGCCGTGGACCTCGAGGATTCTGCCTTCCTGCCAGCCGTCGACCAAAACGCGCACGGTGTCGCCCACGTTGAAGCCGCCGGCGCCGGGCTGCGAATTCAGCGTGGCAGCCGGGGATGCGGAAGCGTTGCCGCCGGCGTTGGTGCGCGCCTTGAACGGAGAAGGCGCGGGCGGAATCTCGCCGCGGTGCGGATCAGCTTGGGCTTCGGCCGGGGTTTGGGCGTGACATTTTGCCGGTAGCAACGCGGCCAATTGTACGCGCAGCGCTTCGCCGCGCTGGTAGGCCTGCCCCTTTTTGTAGTTTTGATAATCGCAGGCGCCGGTGGCATTGTTGCAGGAAAAAACTTTGAAGCTTTGGCCATCCGTGCACACGTAAACGACATTCATTTGCAGCACCGGCGTCGGCGCGGGTGCGCTGGCCGCGGGCACAACCAACAGCAGACTTGTCCACCAAAATATGCGCATGGAACGACCTCGCTTGGGATGCGTCTGGGCGCGAAAATAAGTCGTCGCGCTGGGAAAAAAAAGCGTCGCGAAAGGATAGCACTTATAAGGAGGAGAAATCGCTGAGAAGGAGCGATGGCGCCTGGGCAGGGATTGCTCTTGACCTACGGAGAGAACGCGCTTGCGGAAAGCTCACATATCCGGGATAGGGACAGCTTCAGTGCAGCGTCGCTTCGCTCCGCGGGCAGCGGGGGCGGCTAGCGATGCGGATCGTGGTATGGCTCGGGCGGCGGACAGCGCGGAATTTATCGATGTGGCCAGCTGGTGATGGAGCACGGAAGGATGAGCGGGAGCGAGATTCTTCATCACCCCTGGGAAAAACGGCAGTCAAGGCTACTTCTTCAGCAGGTTCTGAATTCCATTCCACATAATTTCAGCGCCGATGCAAAGCAGAATAAAGGACATCACGCGCAGAATGCCCTGAGTAATGGAGGGCGAGAGTTTGGCCGTCATCAGATCCGCATAGGCGTAGCTGAAGTAAATGACGATGCCGATCAGGAGCGTCGCGAAAAGTAAACCGAGGTGCGCGAGCGCCGAATAGAACAGCGATGGCGTGGACGCGTGTGCCGCCAGGGTTAGGGCCACGACGATGGTTCCGGGGCCGGCCGTGATGGGAAACGTGAGCGGATAGAAGATTTTGTCTTGCAGGCTTTCGGAGGATGCTGTGATCGGAGTCGCAGCCTTGCGTTCGGGTTCTTGCTGGTTTAGCCAACCCCACCCCATGATGGCGAGTACAAGACCACCGGCAACTTGCACGATGGGCAGAGAAATCCCAAAGAAGCGAAGGATGTAGCCTCCCGCGATTTGCACGATCAGGAGGAACCAGATCGTACTGATGGCGATTCTTCGCGCGAGTACCTTCATCGTCGGAGGGTCAGCGTTGCCGACCACGGACAAAAACAGGACGGCCGAGCCGATAGGGTTGATGACGGGCAGAAGCGCACTGAATCCGAGAGGGATGAATTTGAGAACGAGCAGAAGTTCTTTCACAGTTAGCCCTCAGGTTCCTGGGATGAACCATTATATGGAAGCTCTTTTTGACGCTTAGCCTTAGGCAGCAATCTCCACCGGCCAGCGTTTGCTGAGTTCCATCGATTGTTCTGCAGATCAGGACTTAGCTGGGCCTTGAGAAACGAAGCCCGCCGGGGATTTCCGGGAACCTTGACACAGATTTACAAAGCCCTGACAAGAGAATGGAGCGCAACCGGTATTCTCACCGCGCGTCTTAGAATTTACGTAACCCCCGATGCCGAAACTCCACTTCCAAGGAGAACGAAAAAATGCTTTTTCCGCTATCTTTTCAAGCCTTACAACCTCGGCCAGCGGGCGCGATCGATCTTCGCTCTCCGTGTTCGCCAAGCTGTCTCTGCTAGCGATCTTCGCTCTCACATCGCTCCCCTCCGTTCAGGCGCGAACCGAAATCATCCTGCACAGCTTCGAAGGAACCACCGACGGCGAATTCCCAGCCTCCGGCTTGGTTGGCGACGGGCCGGGCAATCTCTACGAGGGGCGTCGGGAGACACTAACTTTGGAACATGGGGTCGTCCAGCCACCAATAGGCGGGCGCGAAGTCGATGTTATGAATGAAGAATTCCGAGCCGGGCATCGGCGCTTCGGTATTTGGAGTGTCTGTGGTCATGTTAGTCCTTGGTCGCGTGAGGCCAGCGCCGCCGCAAGCAACCGCGTCAACGGAAGCTGTCCGCCGAGTCAGCCATCATGTGGCATGAAAACGGGGACACTTCAGGTCAGGTCAATCCAAGCGCTGCGAACGAACGCATCCCGGGCAGGGATCGTTCTTGACGTAACGAAAGAAGCGGGCTTGGCCTCGGCTGGCCCAGTAGGGAGCTTGGTAGTCGTCGATGCTCGGTCCTGAGGTCATCAGGCTAAAGAATACGTGGCGCGACGGGCGGATCACGATTCCTACATGCCCGCGCCATACCACGAGATCGCCGGGCTGAGGCCGCGGGACTCGTTGAAAGCCCTCGACTCCCTTGTAGAGATCGGAGGAACTGGCATAGGAGTAGCCGAAGCCGGCGCGTTCGTAGATGCCGTGCACCAGATGGGAGCAATCGCGGGCGGAATGTTGGCGCACTTTCGGGTCGAGCGCCGCGGCGATTACCGACAGGCGATCGTCCTCGCTCAGGGTGCGGACGGGCTTGGGCGCGTGATTTCCGGTTGAGCCTGGCCGGACGGTGTTTGATGGAGCCGTGCTCGAGGCCACGGCGCTCCCAGATTCTGCCCAAGTTTTGGGCAGACTGAGAGCAAGCCCACAAAACAGGATCGCAATTGTGGCTTTCACCTCAATCCGCATCATTCCATTTTGATGCCTACTTTGCCGGCGCGCAGGTTACCGTTGTGCAGGGACGAAAGGAGCGCTGGCGCTTTTGCACATTCGTGCAAGAGGGCGACAGCAAGTGAATGGACGGGAGGTTTTGGAAGCTATCTCTTAAATGGGCTGAAGCCCCGTCATTTGTCGGCTCCGGGCGGGATGGCTGAAGAGGCTGCGGAAAAAGTCGAATCACGCACGGCCGCGGCTGAAGGCGTCCTTGAAAAGTAAGCCTTTGACCCGGCGCTGAAGCGCTGCTTTTCTTTGCTGGCAAATGCGGAGCCGGCGAGGATCAGCACAGCGATGAGTAGAGGCAAGGCACGGCGGAGATCGAACTGGACATGGGATGAATTAAACATATTTGGAAATCTTCGGCAGACAATGGGCCTTCCCGCGGGAAGCGATGCGAAAAACAGGAGCATTCTAGCCTAACCGGCGGCGAAGCCGGAATTTTCTTCATTGTTTACCGGGTTGGCCCAGCGATCGCCGGCAACTCCGAATTCGGCTGAGCGTCCACGAGGAATCGCCGAGGATACACTACAGTGTTGCGCATGAGACCCGGCAAGTATGACCGTAAGCATCAGTTGCTGATCACCGGTGCTGAACTGCGGGAGTTGAAGGAATTAGATCTTGCGGAATCGTTTGGTCTGGATCGTCGCGTCGAGCGTTACGAAGGGAAACGCCCGCTGGGATTGTATCGTTGGGATCTGGAGTGCTTGGTGGAGAGTTTGTCGATGGTCTTGGATGGCCGCTACTACGGCGAGCTGCCGGCGAAGCGCAGGCCGACGGTGCAGCGCTTGCATGATCGGTTACACGCCGAGTATGACTCCGCGTATGGGCAAGATCGGAAGGTCAGCGGGTAAATCCCATTTGAACTCAAACCGGTGCGGCGGCGAGACCTGGCGAAGGCGGTGGTGCAGGGATGAGGGGAATCGCGAACCGAGGTGGAGGATGGAGCGAGGAGTGCACGGTTCCGTAGATGTTTCTCGGGCGGGCACAAGATCGAGAATCTTGTGCGGGTCGCTGGAACCCAGTAATTCCAACAAGACATCGAAGGGGTTTTGGCCCTGCTGTTTGGCGGTTTGCAGAATACTGGTCAGCACGGCCTGAGCGCGAGCTCCCCGTGGGGTGCGGTTGCCGCCCCAGTTTTTGCGCGCGCCGATGAGGGCGCGGATGGCGCGTTCGCTCACATTGTTGGTGGCATCGAGCCCGGGACAATAGAGGAACATGAAGATGTAGAGCCGCTCATGGAGCAGATGCTTGGCAAATCGAAGATTGGCGGCATCGCGACCGGGGTGGGCCAACACCCGATCCAGTTTCACTTCCAACCATCCGGTCGCAGTGAACAGGCCGTGCAAAGAGATTTCGTGGCGGTTGTAGCGATCCCGCAAGGCCAGGCCTTGCTGCAACACAGCTTGGACCTGGAGCGGGAAGCGGGCGGCAGCCGGAGAGGCGGCCTTGATCATGTCTTCGCAGCGGCGCAGCAGATGGGCGAGGCAGCTCTGATGGGACGCTCGGAGAAACTTGGAGTACGGCTTCCAGCCATCGTGGGTTAACCAACCGTCGTAGTCGGCCCCCAAGATGGCGGCGGCTTGGGGGAAGCCCCGGCCCGGCAAAATGTCGCAGAAAGTTACCTGTTCGCTGACCGCCACCCAAAGCCAGCGTAATTGTGCAGCCACATTCCAGCCGGTCTCATCCATGCCGTTTACGATACTGCGCCGGGCGGCATCCCGTAGAGCATGCCAAGTCGCTTCTCCGCGCCGCGCCATCCGGTCCACGGTCCGGCAGAGGGTGCTGCGGTTCACTTGTAATTGAAAGCCGTCCCGCAACACCGCGGCTACATCGGCATGGGGCATGCCCAAACCTTTATTCATCTTGACGGCCAGGGCCAGCGCGTCGGGTCCTAATTGCACGGCCGCTGCTCCCAGAGCGTCGGAGGTCTGCCGCGGATCGTGCCCTTGCACCCGTTTGTGGCACTTCTGACAACGACAGATCGCAATATCGAAGCGCCGCCAGAACGTCTTGCGCACGATTTCCTGTTGGTACTGCGGCTCGATCCGCTCGACTTTGAGGGGACCTCCGCACTCACACTGTGCGGGAGGGAGTACAGCGATCACTTCGTCGACGTTTGGGGGAATGGCTTTGCTGTGCCGCTGGCCATAGGCGGAGCCGGACTTGCGTCCCGGCGTTTTCGGATTCTGTTTCCGCGTGCCCCGAGAAAACGGGGCGGCTTGTCGCTTGCTCGCCCGCTGAGCTTGTTCCAGTTGTTGCTTCAGTCTCTCGTTCTCCTGGCGCAGCCGTTCCTGCTCCCGTTCCAGTTGTTTCTCTCGCCGCCGCAACTTCTCGTTTTCTTGGCGTAACTGTTCGATCTCCAGCCGCGCACCACGCCACCGCTCCTGAAGCGAAGCTACCTTGTGCTTCCACTCACGCAGAGTTGCGATCGGATCAGAGGCCATGGAGTCTACTTATGCACCTTCGCAACTTACCTTAGCGAAGTTTGCGCATAATTTGTCCAGCCTCATGTCGATGCCGAATCTAATTGATTAACTTTCAGGTAGCCACGCCAGCGGAGGGCCTATTTTCAAGGGTTCGGATACGGTAAACAATGAA